>Ga0080004_1096044_pt1 | contig 181975 bp, 194 predicted proteins | sample WasSprMetagenome_FD_69207 | JGI IMG/M metagenome (GOLD analysis project Ga0080004, IMG submission 69207) | Sulfidic aquatic microbial communities from Washburn Spring, Yellowstone National Park, USA - WS (SPADES assembly) (version 2) | ecosystem: Environmental > Aquatic > Thermal springs > Hot...
AAGAATTGATTGTCTGCTGATGGTCGTATCACACAACCTCCGCACTTACATGAGAGCATTGGCTTTAAGAGAACTGGGAATTTTTATTTTAGTCTGGATTTATTAGACAGCCCCCCTTCAGAACTTGCCTGATTTTATCCCCTCAACCTGAGAAATATACTTCTTGTAAGCCTCAGACTGTTTTAGCTTTTCAACATCCCTTTTGTAAATATCATTCTTCAGCGGTCTTCCCGTCCTTCGCTCCCACTCCTCAAAGGAAACCCCTTGGGCCGCCTGGGTCTTATCCCGGTACCACTCAGGAATAACGTTGAAGGCGCAGAAGGGTATGATCCGATTATCATTCATCGCGTAATGGATACAGCACCTCTTGACCCGCTCAATATCATAGTTGTAGAGGTCCATGAAGTGCATCATCCCGATGAAAAGAGACTTCATGTGGAACTGCCCTATGGCACTATAATCGTGCTTTATCAACGCGTTGAAGATTATCCGGTCAACGTCCACCCCCTTTGGTTTTTTCTTTTTATCGATGAACTTTCCAATGCTGTAGAGCAGCTTGGCACCGACCAGCAGCCGGCTCTTTCCGGAGCGAAGCTCTTCCGATTTCTCCGCCAAGTATTCCAGCAACCCCTGAACATCGATGAAATGAGTCAGTGGGATCATCCTGCCGTTATCGTTGAAGACGTAGGTTGCGGCACCGCAGGCAAAATGGCTGCTCAGTTGATACATGGGTTTTTTCGTCAGGGCCTCAACGAAATCACTTATCAGCATCGCCGTCGGTACCGGGAAGAAATCATCCATTCGGAGAACTCCGTTCGTCTGCTCCTCGATGTTCTTGATAACATCGGCAATCGTGATCCGATATCTCTCGCGCTCTTCACGAGGCATCATCCCCACAAGGGAAACGGGCTGGTAGTTAACGCTGCGGATGATGTCGATGTTCCTGAAGCCGAACTTCAAGATGTCACCCACCTCGTGGTCATTGACCGACTTAATCACCGTGGGCACCAGCACTATTCCCAAGCCCACCTTTCGGCAGTTCTCTATGAGCTGTGGCACCTCCCAATGGTTCTTAGGATTGGTCTTCTCGGTGAGCCCGTCAAAGCTCAGATAGAGGGTGTTCACGCCGGCCGCTCGCACCTTTTCGACCAGCTCCGGGTTCTGCGACAACCTGATCCCATTGGTGTTCAGCTGAACGTGGTCCACGCCATGAGATTTGACCATCCTCACTATCTCCACCAGATCCTCCCTGAGGCAGGGTTCGCCACCGGTGAGCTGAACGGCGTTGCACGGCACCGGCTGCTCCGACTTGAGGGTCTTGACCATTTCCTCTATTTCAGCAAAAGTCGGCTCATAGACGTAGCCCACCCTGCCCGAGTAGAAGAAGCAATACCAGCAGGTAAGATCACAACGGTTGGTAAGCACGATGTTGGCCAGCGCAGTGTGGCCCAAGTGAGCTCTGCACAGCCCACAGTCCCTCGGGCAGACGGGTGCTTCCTTGGTGACCTGAGGATTCTGCACGCCTCTGCCGTCGCGGGAAAAGCGCTGCGCGCGCAGATACCAGTCATAAGATCCGGAGTAAAGATCCTCAAAAACACCGTGCTCCGGGCAGGTTTTCCGGATCCAGACTTTACCATCGCGCTCGTAGATCTCGGCGGGCAATGCCTTCAAACACTGCGGGCAAACGGAGCTTGTTTTGGCCAATTCCCTCATGGTCATCAATTTACCACTGAAAGGGGTAACTTTTAAACTTTGCCAAACTTCTCTCAATATGAAAAGTGGTAGCATGGAAAAAGCACAACGGCTCCTGAGAGAACTCGGCCTGACTGAATATGAAGCCCGGGTTTACTCCGCCTTGGTCTCCGGTGGTCCCTCAACCGCCGGAGAACTGAGCAAGCTGGCGAACGTCCCTTACTCCAGGATCTACGACGTATTGTCTAGGCTCGAGAGACGTGGTTGGGTGGAAGTTCAATCGGGCCGGCCGAGCAGATACCGGTCAAAATCGCCCACAGAAGTGGTGAGGCTCATCAAGACGGAGGAGGAAAGAAAAATCAAGGAGGTGGGGGAAGCCCTGATCAAGGAGCTCGAGCCGCTTTACTCACGAAGAGCTGAAGTCAAGAGACCTGACGTATGGGTGATCCGCGGAGAAAAAAACATTCTGGCTAAAGTGGAGGAGATGTTGTCCCGCGCCGAGGTTGAAATCCTGATCTCGCTCCCCACCAGCTACTGGGAAATTTCGAGGATGGTTCCCCACCTTCGCCTTTTAGAAGCGAAAAATATCACCATCAAGGTCTTGGTGCCGCAGAAGTTGAAGCTGCGTGACTTCAGACTGTCACAAAAGTTAGAAATCAGAAAAAGAGAAACGCTCTTCGGTGGTGGTGTGGTTGTCGACGGGGGAGAAGTGCTGCTCATCTTGGGCAACAGTGATGAACTCTTGGGCATCTGGTCCAATGAGATCGGGCTCGCCAAGTTTGCCAAGGAGTATTTTGAATACCTGTGGAAAGATTCCTGCGTTGCTTAAAGCATCCCCCTCTCTTTTCCTAGTTTTTGGCGATCTGGCCCCGGTAAAAACGGTTGATTTTAGCTCCGATTCACGCGAAGTTTCAAAAAACAGCATTAGAGCTGTTTACAGGACATCAGTTTTTAGGAGCCGCCAGTAATGGTTGTTTGTCTGCTGCTAGGCCTTTAGTTGAGTTAGTACCTCTTCTAGCTTTTTTGCCGCGTTTTCTAATTTGGCTTGCATTTTGATGAGCTTCTCCTGAAGTTCAGCTTTTTCCCGCTTCTCCTTTTCGATTTCGGCCTTTAACTTTTCAATATCTTCTCTTGATGGTAGGGCCTCGGCTTCTTCGACCATAAATGCCAGAACTTTTTCACCCTTTAGGAGCCTTTCAAAGGTTTCCCTCACCAGCTTTCCGGCTTCAGTCTTCCCGGTTAGATGTGCCCTCACGGTTTGCTCGCCCCTGCCAAGTTCATCGGCTATCCTCGAAACGCTCATTCCAGCTTTTTCCCTTGCAAGAGCCCCTGCGGCAACAGCCAAAGAGTCTATCCAAGTTAAGCGGTCTTTTGAGTCTGCACTTCTCATTTTTTCGATCACATCTTTCCTCGAAACTGTTCCCAGAAGGAGGATAGCTTCAAGCTTTTGGATGTCCTCCCGCCCCAACGGTTTTAAGGGGACCTCAATTTCGCTCATGCTCTTTCACCTCCACCCCCCTCAATAAATCCTCTCGGGGTAACTTTCACAGTTCTGTCCGGATACACGATTATCCCTTTACTTGTTATGTCAAAGGGATGTCTCCTCATGGAGTGTCCGGTTCCACGCATCTTCCAGACAATTATTGAACGTTTAAGCTCACCCTGAAACTCGTCCAAGTCAAGTCTGATAATTCCGTCGGCAGCATGCTCAACGCCTGGTCCGCCGAAACCTTGATCTGTAACACTTACCTGTGAAACGAGAAAGCCGGTGCAACCTAAACCGGCGAGAACCTTTTTCACAAGCATCAGCGTCGACCGCGCCAACATGGGCTTGGTCATGTAAAGGGTGGAGACGGAGTCTATGACGACTCTCTGTGCATTCAAACCTGTTATGGCTTGCCGGATAACGTCCAGAAAGCTTGGAATGTCATCGGGATCTTTGACCACATAGCGTTCTCTCCTCGCCGACTCGCCGACGCCAGAGGTGAAAGCATCCACAATTGCAAACTTTCCCTCCTGCTCATACCTTCTAGGCTCCCAACCAAACCGATCCATGTTAATTCTAACCTGAACAGGGTGCTCCTCCAGAGTCACCAGAACACTAGGTTCGCCAAGCCTCAGTCCGGCATGGAGAAACTGCTGGCCAAAAATAGATTTGCCGGTGCCGGGTCCACCAGACAAAAGCACAATGTTCCGCCTCGGTATCCCGCCGTAAAGTATCTCATTTACCCCCGGAATTCCCGCATCGACACGATCGCTCATAAGAAAAACCTCAACTGCTCTTTTTTTGTCGTTTTGGCCTTCCCTCATCGGTCAGTTTGGGATTTTAGATGAAGTTGCATTTTAAAACCCTATCTCGCTTTTGCTGCGAATTCCTCGGAGATTCTTTGGTACATCTCCAACTCCCTTTGTGAGATTGGCTTAACTTTTTTGAGCGCTTCTTCAAAGTGGCGCTTGCACACTTTCACGCTTTTAACGTTCTTCTTTGCCTCGTCCGGGCTTTTGTTTTCTGCTATGTGTTCTCTTATCGCCAGCATCACCGCTGTGTTGCAAACAGCTGCCAGATCTGCTCCTGTGTAGCCTTCGGTTCTCCTAGCAAGCTCTTCTATGTCTACATCTTCACCAAGAGGCTTCCTTTGGAGGTGAATTTTGAGAATTTCTTTTCGAGCGTCAATGTCGGGCGGTGGCACATACAGGAGCTTGTCGAACCGCCCTGGCCTAAGAAGAGCTACGTCAATTATGTCTGGCCTGTTTGTGGCTGCTATAACGACAACGCCTCTGAGCTCTTCAAGGCCATCCATTTCAGTTAATAGCTGACTTATCACGCGCTCAGTTACATGGGCGTCACCGTAACTTCCGCCCCTCTCGGGTGCGATGGAGTCAATTTCATCAAAGAATATTATGCTTGGTGCTGCTTGCTTGGCTTTCCTGAAAACTTCTCTCACCGCTTTCTCGGACTCACCAACCCATTTGGAGAGAAGCTCCGGTCCTTTGACGCTTATAAAGTTAGCTTCGCTTTCGTTGGCAACGGCCTTCGCCAACAATGTTTTGCCTGTTCCTGGCGGGCCATATAGAAGTATGCCCTTAGGCGGCTTAGCGTCCAGATGTTCAAACACTTCCGGATATTTCAGCGGCCATCCTATGGCTTCTTGAAGCTCGAGTTTTACTTCTGCCAGCCCGCCAATGTCCTCCCACTTAACCGTCGGGACTTCAACGAGGACCTCCCGCATGGCTGAAGGCTCCACGTCTTTTAATGCTTCCATGAAATCGTTCATCGTCACTGTTATTTTGTTCAAAATCTCAGCTGGGACTGTTTCCTTCTCAAGGTCTATTTGGGGCAATATCCTACGCAGCGCCCGCATGGCTGCTTCTTTGCACAGGGCCTCAAGATCGGCGCCCACAAAACCATGGGTGACGCTGGCTATCTTCTCCAAATCCACATCTTCAGCCAACGGCATGCCGCGTGTGTGAATCTGCAATATTTCCAAGCGTCCTTGCTTATTTGGCACACCGATCTCAATTTCGCGGTCAAATCTTCCCGGCCTCCGCAGAGCTGGATCTATGGCGTTGGGCCTGTTGGTAGCCCCGATAACGACGACTCTGCCGCGGGGCTTTAAACCATCCATTAGGGCCAGTAACTGTGAGACAACTCTTTTTTCAACTTCACCTGTGACCTCTTCCCTTTTTGGCGCAATGGCGTCTATCTCGTCAATGAATATTATGCTTGGCGCGTTTTCTTCAGCTTGTCTAAAAATTTCCCTCAGCCGTTCTTCGCTTTCGCCGTAAAACTTGCTCATTATTTCGGGGCCACTTATGCTGAAGAAAGCCGCATTAGTTTCATTTGCAACAGCCTTAGCTAGCAGTGTCTTACCGGTTCCCGGTGGCCCATACATCAGAACTCCTTTCGGCGCCTCAACTCCAAGCCTTTCGAAAAGTTCCGGATATTTGAGAGGAAGCTCCACCATCTCCCTAATCTTCCGAATTTCTTCTTGCAGCCCACCGATATCTTCATAGGTTATCCTTGGAACTTCCCGCACGGCGGCCACAGGCTTTTCGCCTATGGCAATTTGGGTGTCTGCCGTTATTATGGCAGCTGCTGCTGGTGGCTGAACGCTTGCAACCACCAAGTCCACTTTTCTTCCCATAATTCCTATCGGGATATGATCTCCTCTAGTAACAACTCTGCCCTCCAAAAGCTGAGCTAAATAATCTTCAGCTCCTTCAATGCGCAGGGGTTCCGTGGGTGCAAGTGTTATTTTCGAAGCTTTTTTAGCCTCAACCTTTTGCACGGTGACTTTTTCATCTATGCTGGCACCGGCATTGTTCCGCGTGTAGCCATCTATGCGGATTATCCCCTTGCCAGTATCCTCGCTATAACCAGGCCAACAAATAGCCACCGTTTTGCGCTTGCCCCTAATTTCAACAACGTCGCCGGGAGTCAAACCCAACTTTTCTACAATCTTAGGATCAATTCTGGCAATGCCTCTACCAACATCACGGCTGCGAGCCTCGGCAACCCGAAGGGTCACGGTCTCAGAACTTGACATACTCACCCCCTTCCCCAAAATTATGTATATTTTTAAATTCAGAACATTTAATCTTGCTGGTCTTTCCAAAGCCGGGCAAAATAATTTAAATAAAAAAGCATTTTTTATAAATGGGGGTTAAAAATGCCTTTTGACGAGGATTTTCCTGAATTGTTCAGGCGAAGGCGCTTCCCCCTCTTTGGAGGCTGGCTCTTCGAAGACATTGACTACATGTTTCGCGAAATGGAAAAAATGATGGAAGAAGAGTTTAAAACATTCACATCCAGAGTTCCCAAAGACTACGTCCGGGAACGAAAACTGCATAACGGTTCAGTTATTAAGGAATGGGGTCCCTTCGTTTATGGCTATAGCATAAAAATCGGCCCGGATGGTAGGCCTGAAATTCGCGAATTTGGAAACGTAAAGCCAACCCGTCTTGGACCAAAGGTTAAGGAAGAGCGCGAACCGCTGGTGGACATCGTTGAGACGGACAACGAAATTCACGTGGTGGCTGAACTCCCAGGGGTCGAGAAGGAGGATATTAAGCTTCACGGCACTGAGGATACTTTAACAATAAGTGTTGACACCCCCCAGCGAAAATATTACAAAGAATTAACACTTCCCGCGAAAGTTAACGTGAAAGAGGCGAAGACCCAGTACAAAAATGGAGTTTTGGAGGTTAAACTTCCAAAGACAAAGGAAGAAAAGAAACCAAAAGGCGAACCCATTAAAATAGAATAAATTCTGGCGAAACAATGGCTGAATTGGACATTTTTTGGTTATTTTTCGTATACTTCTTTCTAGTAATGTCCCTTTGGCCACAAATAAAACAGAAGATGATCCAGAACGGGCGGCTGAATTTTATTAAAAAAATCGAAGCGGCTACAAAATCACGGGTTATCACAATGATCCATCGGCAAGAACGCATCTCTTTATTCGGCATACCATTTTATCGTTACATTGACATTGAAGACTCAGAACAAGTTTTACGTGCCATAAGGATGACTCCTCCAGATATGCCAATCACATTAATTCTCCATACTCCTGGAGGTCTTGTTTTAGCAGCGACACAGATTGCTTTAGCTTTAAATGGCCATCCAGCTAAAAAAACAGTTATCGTTCCCCACTATGCCATGAGCGGAGGCACACTAATTGCATTAGCGGCGGACGAGATTCAGATGGATCCCTACGCTGTTTTAGGACCAATAGATCCGCAGCTTTCAGATCCGCAGATGGGGACCATTCCCGCCGTTTCAGTTGTTAAGGCTGTGAAACAGAAAGGAATTGAAAAAGCCGATGATGAAACTTTGATAAAGTCCGATATAGCTGAAAAGGCAATAAAACAGCTCGAAGAATTTGTTGTAGAATTAACTGAGAAAAAACTTGGGAGAGAAAAAGCCAAAGAGCTTGCTAAAGCGCTGGTTCAAGGCACTTGGACCCATGATTATCCTCTAACGCCTAAAAAACTTCAAGAGCTCGGAATCCCAGTAAAGGTTGGAATCCCTCTTGAAGTCTACCATCTTATGGAATTGTACCCGCAGGCGTCGCCGATGAGACCAGGCGTTGAATTTATACCTTCACCATATTATGCTCCCCAAACGCCGCAAAAAAGAGCGGAGAAGTAGAACCATAACATTCCTGTTTTTTATGCAATCATTTTAACGACTTCCTTTAAGTGTACAAGCCGACAGCTTAAACTGGGTGCATAATTTGAGCAAAAAGATCATTTTTTGGTCCTTCAGTCGCTCACTGTTCATAATCCTTTTCTCGGTTCTGGTTCTTGTGGTAAGCTTGCTTTTTGTAGGTGCTATTGGGCTGGCTTTTAAGAGGGTTGGCTTTACTTCACAAATAACGGCGGTTATTCTCGTGGCGACATTTGTTGGAAGCTACATAAACATACCATTGTTTAAGATCAAGACGATTTTCCCCGTGCTAAAGGATGAATATTTCAGCTTCTTCGGCATGGTTTTTCGTTTGCCCCGAATTGAGTACGAGGAATTTTCCACAATAGTTGCCCTAAACGTCGGTGGTGCTTTAATTCCAATGATTGTTTCTTTTTATCTTCTATGGAAGCTGCCATCAATAGCCCATTACGCTCTTCTGGGAACGGTGATAGTGGCTTTAGTCACGCACCTTGTTGCCAAACCAGTAAAAGGCCTAGGCATAGTTACGCCAGCCTTTGTTCCACCACTTGCGGCAGCTTTAGCAGCTTACCTTTTGCCTTCAGGTTCACCATCAATTATAGCCTACACTTCCGGTGTTCTTGGCACCTTGATCGGTGCAGACCTATTAAATCTGCATAAAATTCCTAAGATAAGCGCTAGGATAGCAAGCATTGGCGGCGCTGGGACTTTCGACGGTATCTTCCTGAGCGGGATAATCTCTGTTCTTCTTGTTTGAGAGAAACTGACTTTATTCCCTCTTCCGACCATCTCCAAATATTTTGGGCACATCTGTCCCCACCAACATTTGCTCAGCGCTGTAACCACCCTTAATCATCGCACCATCCCTCAGTCTTCTTTTGGTTTTTGAATGTGGCTTCTCTTTCCATCTGCAGGCCTTTCCAGATATCTTCTCAAGCACCAATTATTAATAAATGGCAATCATTCTTCTAATCAATGAAGCTGAACAAATTAGAAGTTAAGCCTGCGGGGACAAAGGAAGTTGCGCTTCTCATTGCTCTGTTTTTCGGCCAAAGTTATTGTTACGTCCAAAGGAACATGGAACCTGGATCCCACCTGAGGGCTCAAGAGGACAAGAAGATGTGTTTAAAGGGGGCGTCTGTTGTGCTAGTCTTATCCTCCGCTTCTCCGAACCCTCAAGCGCCAAAAAAGTTGAGTAGCTGGAAATGGTGGGTGATTCCAAGCAATGTTTAAATCATTGTGGAAAGACTCGGAAGTGACCTAGATGTTTGCCGAGTTAATTTCTCTTCTCTCTGCGGCAATCTGGTTCATCTTTCCCGCCTACCTAGCAAACGCAACACCCGTCGTCTTCGGCGGCGGGAGGTCTATCGATGGTGGGCGCGTCTTCACCGACGGGCGACCCATCTTCGGGCCGGGAAAAACCATAAGGGGTTTCCTCGCCGGACTCATCGCAGGTTCTCTCTTCGGAATTTTACAGGGGCTGGTAGCGGGGCAGTTTGGCTTCTACGCAACGCTGGGTTTTCTGCTCTCTCTGGGGGCCTTAACGGGGGACCTGCTGGGAAGCTTCATCAAGAGGAGAATGAAGCTGGAGCGAGGGTCGGCGGCGCCGGGGCTGGATCAGCTTGGATTTGTCGTCCTGGCGTTGTTATTCGCCAGCATGGTGTTCGTCCCACCATGGGAAGTGATCCTGACCATACTGATAATCACGCCGCCAATCCATCTGGCAACAAATTTCATCGGTCACAAGCTCAAGCTCAAGGACAGGCCCTATTAGGGGGAAACATGCCAAAATACGACGTTTTCGGGATCGGCACCGCCCTCGTGGATTACTTCTGCAGGACCACGGATAGCTTCCTCAAGAAAAACGGCTTGATCAAGGGTGCCTCCAACTTTGTTTCCCGGGAAAAACTTGACGAAATTCACTCCAGGCTTTCCGACTCGATATTCGCCCGCCATCCGGGTGACAACGCCCGAAACACCTGTGAAGGCGTGGCCTACCTGGGTGGCAAAGCCGCTTACGCGGGCAGAGTTGCCGGTGATGAAGACGGCAAGTTTTTCGAAGATTCGCTGCACAGACAAAAAATAGCCTCTTTTCTGGAGAGGGGTCCGGGCAGGACGGGAAAGATAATCGCCCTCATCACGCGCGATGGTCAAAGAACTTTCGCCGTGGACCTGGGCAACGGCAAGGATTACTGTGGGCTGCCCGCCACCGGAATAAAGAGCTCAACCTTTCTTTATCTAACCTCGATCACTCTATTCAGTGAAGGCTCCGTGGCCAGAAGTGCTAGAGACGCCATGGACATCGCCGCCGCTAGCGGAGTTCGCCTGTCGATCTCACTGGAGAGCCCGCCGCTGGTGGCGCAAAATAGGGAAAGAATCTGGAAAATTTTAACCCGTACCCAAGTGCTGTTCGCCAACGAGGAAGAGCTAAAAGCACTAACGGGATCAAGCGATGAAAAAACGGCCAGAGCTCTCGCCAGCGAGGTCGATATCTTCTGCCTGAAAAAAGGCGACAGGGGCTCATCCATCTTCTCCAAGGGAGAGGAATTTTCCATACCAGCATATCCTGCAAAGGTTGTCGACACCACTGGCGCCGGAGACTTCTACGCGGCCGGTGTTTTGTTTGGTCTCAGCAGGGGCAAATCACTCGATGAATCGGGACACCTCGGAGCAATGCTGGCCGGAAAAATCGTGGAGAAATTCGGCGCCACTTTACACGACATTTTGTGAATAGTCCTATCCTTCTCCAGACAGGGGGCAAACAAAAGGGCTCTGACAACCCTTACATTCCAACTGAATTGTCGTGTGGATGATGTTGAAGTTTTTCCTGAGCAGTTCGGTCACCTGCCTTGAGATCTCCTCAGCTTTGCTGAGCTTCTGATCGTCAATGACGATATGCCCACTCATGGCATTGATGCCCGAACTTATCGACCAGAGATGTAAATCATGAACTTCCAGGACACCGGCAACCTCCTCCATTTTCCTTTTAACCTCCTCCAGATCTATTCCTTCTGGCACCGCCTCCAAAAGAACCCGACCTGATTCACTAAACAGGCCAAAGGCGCTTCTCAATATTATCCCACCGATCAAAATTCCCATCAGGGCATCGACCAAAAACAGATGGGTGAAATAGATTATCACCGCTGCAACGATAACCCCCAGCGACGATAAGGTGTCCGAGAGAACGTGGGAAAAGGCTCCCTTGACATTCAGATTTTCTTTTCTCACGCCCCAGAGAATGTAAAGTGACAGAAAATTCACCCCCAAACCAGCCACCGCGAAAGCCAACATGATGGGAGCCTGGACCACAACTGGACCCGTGAATCGATGGTAGGCCTCAAAGAAAAGGTAGAGCGCGATCACAACTAGCAACACGCCGTTGAAAAGGGCCGCTAAAATCTCCAGCCGGTAGTGACCGTATGTCCTCTCCTTGGTTGCCGGCCTCTGAGCCAGTCTGAGGGCAATTACTCCCACCGACAGGGCCGCCGCGTCCATAACCATGTGCCCGGCATCACCGATTAAGGAAAGGCTATTGCTGAGAATTCCACCGAAGAGCTCCGCCACAAACATTGCTGATGTCAGAAGCAGGGCCATCCTGAGCCTGAGACCTGACCGCAACCGGCCATCAACATAAACAGCAAGGCGATCGACCATGTTTCCGCTTCCAGATACAAACGTTTAATTTTTAGTTATTTGAAGATTTAATGGTAGGACCATGGGAAGAATTGCCGGAACCTGCGCGATATGCGGGAGAACGAGTTACGACATGCACCGATGCGGAATATGCGGGGCCACCGTGTGCTCCCGCGATTTCGTCAGCGATATCAACGTCTGCAAGAGGTGCCTGCAAAAGGGCCTCTGGGTCGGCGACAAAGGTCCTGAGTGAAAGAAGTGATCCACTTGTTAACAGAAGAAGCCCTTGAGCAGATCGACGGCCTGCTCTCCGAAATGAGCAAACTGGCCTCAGAGGGTGTGCCAATAATAGTTGAGGGCATGGCTGACGAAAAGGCGTTAAAGGCGCTCGGCATTAGCGGCTGCTTCCGCCGGATATCCAGCGGCAATTCCCTGCTGAACTTCGTCGAGAGCTTTTCCAACTCAAAGGGGATAATAATTCTCACCGACTTCGACCGGACCGGTGATGAACTGGCAAAATTCATCGCCAAGCACGCGAAAAGGCTGGGCGTTGAACCAATAACTGAATTCAGGGACAGGCTGAAACCACTCGTCCGCAGAAACGTGAAAGACGTGGAGGGGCTGGCAAAATTCCTGCAAAAAGAAAGGGAAAGATGAAGGGTTACTCCTTTTTCCGGCGTCTGCCCTTTGAAAGATATTTTTCCACGTGGTGTGGTTTAATGCCCAGCTCCAGCAGCCTTTTCACTATCTCCTCCTTGCCCCAGCCCTGCCTCTTTAGCTTGGAACAGATCTTACCAATCGACTCATAGGTCTCATGAGGAAAACAAACCCAAGCATCAGTTTCCCGGGCGAAAAAATCAGGTGTCGTGATAGACCAAGGTTTGCGATAGAGCGCGCAGGTCCTGACCTCATCAGCCCCTCTCTCCTTAAGATATTCCACCGCGACCTTCAGGCTGGCACCGGTGTCCACGATATCATCAACGAGCAGTATCCTCTTCCCCCTAACGTCGATGGGGAGCGGTTGAGTTATCGCCGGCTTTTTCAGGGTTTTGTAGAAATCAACATAGTGTTCAACCTTGATCGTGGCTATCTCGGGATTTTCCAAAAAATCTGAGATCAGGCGCCCCGGTATCCAACCTCCCCGGGAAAGGGCCACAATCAAATCCGGCTTAAACTTGCTCCGCTCTATTTGTTCAGCCACCAAAATACAGAGCTCGTGAATGTAATCCCAGTCCGGTGCTTCGTATTTTTCAGGCCTTTTGGCGATCGGCATGGCAACGCGCCCAACCACGACCTATCTCTTAAAAAAGGCTTAAACCTGTTGACCCCTCCACCTCATCACTTTCGCAGGTAGTCCAACAGCCGGGGGAAGTGATCGAAGTCTTCAATGACAACATCGGCAATTCTTCCGAGTTCGGGATCTTTTCCCACGGCGACACCAAGGCCGGCTTTCTTTAAAAAACTAACATCATACTTACCATCGCCCACTGCCACGCACTCTTCCAACGAAATTCCCAGGGCTTCGGCCAGTTGAGCCAAATTCTCATCCTTATGGCGGGGCTCGACCCTGAGGATGCCTTCCCCGGTAAGATGACCGGATCCATCCAACTCCAAGCCGTTGGCAACAACATGGGGGATGCCCAGCTCCCGGGCGACCTCGTTTGCCAAGACATCAAGGCCACCGGTGATGATGGCTGTCTGAAACCCCCTGCGGATGATCTCCCCGACCAACTGTTTAACATTCGGGGCCAGCGTGTACGATGACAAAATACTCTTGATCTCATCGATGGTTGGTTTTGGTCGCCAGAGGGCTATGTCGCGGCGCATGAACTCCCGGTAATCGATCAGACCTGACTCGTACGCCCACAAATTTTTTCGCGCCTCCTCAATGGTGCCAAACCTTTGGTGGATTATCCTCCAACAACTCTTGGCGAGCAGAAGGGTTCCGTCCATATCGAAGGCCACGAGCCTGTAGCGCATAAGACCAGAAATAAATTCTTCAAGCACGATAAAAAGATGTCAGGGCCCACTCAGCACCGATTTTCCAGCTGACAGAGATTTATCCCCTGAAAACGATGGAATTTAGGGCTCAAGATGATGGAATGGCTGTCCTTTCTCCTCTCGCTGGTGCCATTTTTGGAACTGCGCTTCTCCATACCTCTGGCCACCGTTTACAACCCCCACATCCCTCCTGCAACTATCTTCGCCATCTGCGTCATTCTCAATTTACTGGCCATACCAATCGCCTATCTCCTGCTCGACATCATCGTGCCGCCTCTCCGGCGAGCATCAAAATTGATCGACAAGCTTTTTCAGGTGTCAGTGAAAAGGGCCCGAAAATATCAGCGCCTGAGCCTGATAGGTCTTGCCCTGTTTGTGGCCGTGCCTTTCCCCGGGACTGGGGCCTACAGCGGGGTTCTCATCGCTTACGTCGCCGGATTGGATCGCGGGAGTTCCTCCCTGGCAATAGGCACGGGCGTGATCCTGGCGGGCGTGATAATGCTGCTGGCAACCCTGGGGATACTTTACATCCAAGGGATAACACCATCCTGACACCCGGCGGCCGAACTCAGCGTCATCTTTTTAAGAGGGGGCGGTTATAATCTTATTATCATCAAATCAAGCCAGAATCACCATCAAGCTAATTCTGGCCCACTGAGGGCTGTTGCCCGTGGAAGAAAAAAGTTTGCAAGACTTAGTGGCCGAAAAGCTCGGCAAAAAGGAGGGTTCAAATATGCGCGAAGATAGTGGTACGACCAAATATCTCATTCACGCCAAAATAGAAGCCAACGGCGTGGTCGAGCGCCCGGACGTCGTGGGCGCAATATTCGGACAGACAGAGGGTCTGCTCGGAAGTGATCTTGACCTGAGAGAGCTGCTAAAAAGCGGAAGAATCGGCAGAATTAAGGTGGAAATTAACTCCAGCCAAGGAAAGTCAACCGGCACCATAACTATACCATCGAGCCTCGACAGGGTGGAGACAGCCATCATCGCTGCCTCCCTCGAAACAATTGACCGCGTCGGCCCCTGCGAAGCGACAATAAAAGTGGAACGCATCGAGGATGTCAGGGACATCAAGAGAAAATTCGTTGTTGAAAGGGCCAAAGAGCTCCTTGGCGCCTTTGAGGAGGCTGCCACCGAGACCCAAGAAATAACGGAAAAGGTAATGGAATCAGTGCGCGTCGAGGAGATATCTGAATACGAGGGGCTTCCTGCGGGACCCGGCGTCAGGGACTCCGACGCCATCATCATCGTCGAGGGGCGCGCCGATGTTCTCAACCTACTGAGGGCAGGCATCAAAAATGCCATAGCAATAGAAGGAACCAGCGTCCCCAAGGCGGTGATCGATCTAACGAAGGACAAAACTGCAACGGCATTTGTGGACAGCGACCGCGGCGGTGACCTCATCTTGAAGGAACTCCTGCAGGTGGCGGAGATAGACTTCGTCGCCCGGCCACCGCCCGGTAGAAGCGTCGAGGAACTATCAAAAAAGGAGATCATCAAGGCGCTCAGGAACAAGGTCCCCGTGGAGATAGCAACCGCTGAATACAGGCCCAAACCAGCGGCTCCACCGGTCGAGGCCGGGAACGGGGAGCTGCAAGAACTGGAAAACATTATGAACAAGCTGCGCGGCACCCTAAAGGCCCAGCTGCTCAACGAAAAACTAGAACTGATCGAGGAAATTCAGGTGAGGGAGCTGAAAGAGCGGCTCTCCAAGGCGCAGAATGTGAAAGCAGTGGTATTTGACGGCGTGATAACCCAGGAACTCGCCGAGCTGGCCGCGGAAAAGGGAGTTCAGTATCTCATTGGAATGAGATCCAGGGTTGAGGTGGCTCCCAAAAACCTGCGGGTGCTAACCTTAGACGACCTTCGCAGGATGAAATATCAGAAGTAATCACTCTAGGTTAAGCTCCATCGCAATGGCCGACTCACCGTCTTCATAATAGTAGGGCATTTCACCCCTTTCCAAAAAGCCCAACTTTTTATAAAACAGCTGCGCGCCAATGTTGCTTTTTCTCGCCTCAAGCCGGACCACTTTAACCCCCTTTTCCCTGAACCGGTCGATGATATTGCTGATGAGCATGGTGCCGATGTGCTGCCTGCGAAATGCCGGATCCACCGCGATGGCCAAGATGTGCCCGATGTTGGTCCAGCGGATGACCCCAATCAGATACCCCACCACAATGCCGCCGATATCCGCGACCAGGAATCCATCGGGATGCATCAGGTGTAACCTCTTTAAAAGGCTGAGCGGGTAAGGATCCTTAAAGCACTTATACTGAATTGACAGGACAGCCTTGAGATCCTCGGGCTTAAGCTCTCTGATGGTTATTGCTTGCTGAGCAACCATAAAATCCCTCACCAAGTTTAAGCCTTAAAACATAAAATCATTTGCGGAACGGGGAAAAACCGAGTGATAAATTTGAAGGTTATCCACAGGGACCTGAAGCATGGAAAGATCAAGCTGGCAGTGGAAACCCTGGACGATCTCTGGCATCTGCAGCATCTCATCCGCCCGGGGGACCTTGTCACAGCCACCACCTGGCGAAGAGAGCAGGAAGTGAGCGACAAGATACGTCCGGAGAGGATGGAAAAAAGACCGGTCACCCTGTCCATCCAGGTCGAAAATGTAGAGTTTCACAAACATGCCAACTCCATGCGGGTCCTCGGCAAAATAGTTGAGGGACCCGACACGGGGAAATACCACTCCTTCAGCTTTGAACCGGGTTCCGTTTTGACCATCAGCAAAGACTGGTGTCCAGAAGATCTCCGCAGGATACAGGATGCCGTCAGGGCCAGCCACCTGCCGCGGGTTCTCTTGGTCGCTCTGGACGATTCCTCGGCAGAACTGGCCGTGGTGAGACAGTACGGCCTAGATGAGCTGGGAACTTTATCCCGGCCCCGGGCTGGTAAAAGATATGCTGTTGAAAATGAAGCGGAGGAAAAAAAATTCTTCCACCGCCTAGCCGACGCGATCAGGGATGTCATCTCCAGGGAAGATATAAAAACAGTAATAGTTGCCGGCCCCGGGTTTACGAAGGATGCCTTCGCCTCATTTCTGCGGCAGAATTTCACCGACCTCTCTCATAGCATTAGACTGGGCGATGCCAGCTCAGGCGGCAGGGCTGGGCTCTATGAAATGGTGCGACGTGGTTTGGTTGAAGCTGTCTCAAAAGAAGATCGACTTTCCCTGGAGACCTCGCTGATGGACAAAATCATGGGGGAGATCGCTAAGGATGGGCTGGCAACCTATGGAAAAGAAGAGGTGGAAGCAGCAGTCGCTGCCGGGGCGGTGGAAAAGCTGCTCGTGGCTGATGAATTGTTGAGGTCCAACCGAAAAGATATCTCCAAGATCCTTGAAAACGCGAGAAAGACGAGGTCCGATGTTTTGGTGATCAGCACCGAACATGACGCCGGAAAACAGCTCATGGCGCTGGGCGGGATTGCCGCTTTTTTGAGGTTTAAAGCTCCTAAATGAAGTTAATCCCCTTGATGCCGCTGGCTCAAAGGATACCAGCTCAATAGCTCTATAACAGTGGCTCACAAACTCAATATTGTGAAAGCCATCCCCATTCCGGGAAAGCCGGCCCTTATGTTAAAAATGGACCACGACAGGATAGTTGTGATTACCGACCTCCATCTGGGGATCGAGCACGAGCTGGCAGAAAAAGGCATCTCCCTGCCAAGCCAGATACCGAGGTTGAAAGCAGGGCTCACCGCCCTGTTGAAGGAAAAAAGGGCCAACCGTCTGATAATCCTGGGAGACGTCAAACACAACATTCCGGTGACGACATGGCATGAATGGCGTGAGCTGCCGGAGCTCTTCGAGGAACTGGCGCGGTTGGCTAAAATCGACATCATCCGGGGCAACCATGACGGTGACCTTGAAGGGATGGTGCCTCGCGAAGTCACCATCCACGACCCCCACGGCATCGTCCTGGGAAAAAGAAAAAGAGTTGGCCTCATGCACGGACATACTTGGCCGGCACCTGAACTCATCAACACCGAGCTCATTATCGCGGGGCATAACCATCCTGCCATAGAGTTTCGCGATGAACTGGGCGGCAGGTCAATTGAACCCGTCTGGCTTCGGGCAAGTCTGGACCCCCACAAGCTGCCTAAAAGGCTCATCTCTGCGGCGGGGAAAAAGCTACCAGAATTAATCGTCGTCCCGGCCTTCAGCGAGCTCGTCGGCGGCGCGGCCCTCAACCGGGGTCTGCCCAAGGAACTGATCGGCCCCCTGTTCCGGTCCGGCGCCGTGAGGCTCGAGGAAGCCGAGGCCTACCTTCTCGACGGAACTTTCTTGGGAAAAATTCGTATGCTCAGATAAACGGCCGTTAAAAAATCACTAAAAGCTTTTTATAAGATGGCGAAGTTAAACATCGGGGGGTTACACGACAGAAGTTCTTATAATAGGGGCAGGTCCGGCTGGTCTTTTCGCCGCCTATGAGCTGTCGAGGAAATCAAAGCTATCGGTGACCATAGTTGATTGGGGAAACGACATAAACAAGAGATACTGCCCGGCGACCAAGACCGGTAAATGCATTGGTTGCGTGCCCTGCCATATCATGTCGGGGCTCGGCGGCGCGGGTGGGATGTCCAGCGGCATCCTAAACCTGAGGTATGACATTGGGGGAGATCTGAGCAAGTTCACCAAAAGCGTGGAAAAGGCCGAAGAATTGGTAAAGGAGGTCGATGAAATTTTCGTCGAAAACGGGGCACCGAAGGAAGTTTATGGTCTGGACACAGCCGGCATCGACGAACTGGCGAGAAAAGCCGCCGCCGCCGGGATCAGGTTCATACCTATTCCCCAGCGCCACATCGGCAGCGAGTACCTGCCCAACGTGATAAATTCCATCAGGCAGAAACTTGAAAAACGCGGGGTCAAGATTCTGCTGAACACGAGGGTTGAAAGCATCAGCCCGGGCAAGGTCGTCATCAACGGCTCCACCGTGAAAGCTGATTATATCCTGGCCGCGCCCGGAAGGGTCGGGGCCGACTGGTTCGCCGCGCAGGCAAGGACCCTGGGACTCAAGCTGACCCATCTCCCAGTCGATATCGGCGTCAGAGTGGAGGTACCGGCGGTGGTCTACGAGCCGGTGGTGAGGGTAAACCGGGATCCCAAATTCCACATCCAGACCAAAACTTTTGACGACTTTGTGCGCACCTTCTGTACCAACGCGGAGGGGTGGGTGATGGAAGAACGCTACGACGATCACGTCGGGGTGAACGGCCAATCGCTGCGCAACAAAAAATCCAAAAATACCAACTTTGCCTTCCTCGTCCATGTGGGACTAACCCAGCCGGTCACCGACACGAATGCCTATGGAAGATCAATCGCCTATCTCGCGACCACCATCGGCGGCGGGCGACCGCTGATCCAGCGCATGGGAGACCTCCGGGCGGGGAGGCGCTCGACCTGGGAGAGGATCGAAAGAGGACACGTGGTTCCAACGCTCAAAAGCGTTACCCCTGGCGACATCTCGATGGCCCTGCCGGGCAGGATCGTGACCGACATCATCGAAGGTCTGGAACGTCTGGATAAAGTGGTCCCGGGAGTTGCCTCCGACTCCACGCTGCTTTACGCTCCTGAGGTCAAGCTCTACGCCATGCAGATAAACGTGGATCAAAATATGGAAACAAGCGTCCCCAATCTCTTTGTTGCTGGAGATGGGGCCGGCCTCTCGAGAGGAATTGTCACGGCCGCGGCAACGGGTCTCCTCGCTGCCAGGGGGATAATTAAAAAATCAGGGGCAGAGAGTCATACTAGTTAAGCCAGTGCCTCCTCAATGGCGTATATTTTAGCATAGAGCACTTTCTCATGCTCATAGAGCTCTGAAATGGCGCTAAATCTCCTATTCTTTCGAAGCAGTTCCCTTGGACCGTTATAATCACTCGGCAACAAAACTGCGCGTAGCTTGCCGTCCACCAGCAAAATGGCCTCGCCGAGCTGCACCTTCAGCACCTCAAAAACGTGGCGCTCTCCTCCAGCTGTAACTGCGGCGGCACCGAGGGAAAATAACCTCCCCTCTTTCTCCTTCACCAGACCTTCCAGCCGGAGCTTGTCCACGGCTGCCCTGATCGCGGCATGACTTCTTCCCTCCTCCTCAAGCTCGGTGGAGAGCTCCTCAAGGGATATACCCCTGCCGCCTGCATTTAGAACCGAACTCAGGATCCGTCTGGCAATTTCCCTGATCTCCCTGTTGAACCTCGCCAACCTTTCCCGTTCAACCGACTTCAGCTCCTTCTCCAATGGCGCCTCCACAGCCACCGCGGAAACTGGTGGTGGCTTTATCTCGGCTATCTCCTCAGCCGGGATCGGGTTCCTTTCAGGCGGTGGCCCCAGACGGATGATGGGGTGGAGTTCAGCATTCAATCCCTTCACCATCTGTTTCATCCGCTCGGCCATCTTCCTGCTGGCCATGAGGTAGTTCACATCAAGCGTCCCCTCGGTCGCCAGAATGACCACCCTGCCGAAGCTCCTCCTCCCGGTCCTCCCCTTCCTCTGGATGTATCTGATCTCACTCGGAACCGGCTCGTAGAAAATCACCAAGTCAACGCTGGGGATGTCAAGTCCTTCTTCCCCGATGCTGGTAGCAACCAAGACTTTGACGTCGCCGGATCTGAACCTTTCCAAGAGCAGGGACTGCTGCTCCTGCGTTAATCCTGAATCCTGCCCCCGATCCGCCTGCCCGATGAACCTCACCACAGTTAAGCCAAGCTTGGACAATCTTGCCGCCAAGTAAGAGGAGGTATCCCGATACTGGGTGAAGACAATTATTCGGGAAGAGGGGTTCAGGGAAAGCTCCTCCAGCACCAGCTTCTCCAGAACTTCCACCTTGGGGTGATCCTCCAGCGATCCTGATTCGAGACGCTGGTAAACTCCGTTGAGGATCAACTCAGAAACGATCGCCCGGTGCCCCGCCTTACCACTGCTCCTTATCCGGTCCAGGAAAAGCCTCAAGGTCTGTGGCCCCTGGCTTTCCAGAAGCTCCAGCGCGTGGTAAAGGGTCAGCGCCGAGGATTGTAAAACCAAGGCCCCAAAAAGCTGGCCCCGTTCTTCCGGAGCAGAGTTTTGCCCCAACCTCTCTCTGATCGCGTCCCCTGCTTTTAACAAATCGGACCTGAAAATATATCTGGGGTTTTTCCTGATCACCCCCATGGCTGACAGCCTTTGGAGGCGATCGTCCAGCATGCGCCTGAGGACCCTCTCCATTGCCCGATGGGACTCCGGCAAACGAACCAGCTTCCAATCGACGGAAACGGGATTGACATAAGGTCTGACGTCGGCATCTTCTTCTGTCCTCGCCTCCACATGCTCTATGTAAAGCGCCTTACAGATCTCCTCAATTTTTTCCCTGTCGGCACCGGGGCTGGCGGTGAGACCCAGGATCATGGGATAGGGCGCCTCGCTCACGTAGGCCTGAGCTACGCGTGTGTAAGCGTAATTCTTTCTGGCCCGGTGACATTCGTCAAAAATCAGGAGGCTGAAATCCCTGAGGCTCATGCCCAGCTTGTGATCGTTGTCCACCACCTGCGGTGTAGCGAAGCAAATTCTGAAGGGGCTCTGCCACGCCTGCCGCCTGAAGTTGGGGTTATATCTGCCCGTCAGCACCTGAATTTCCCGGGGGTGAAGCTTCAGGATCCTCAGGAAAGTGTCGCGATGCTGTAAAACAAGGGGGCGGGTTGGGGCCATCACCAGTACCTTCAGGTCTCTGTAGTTGTAGAGAAAATGCGCTGCCACCAAGGCGGCTATAATCGTCTTTCCCAGCGCGGTGGGTAGAACCACGAGGGTGTTTCTTTTTATCGCCTCCTCGGCGATCTTGAGCTGATAGGCCCTTTCCTCTAAGGCCTCGACTCTGACCAAAGGGTTAAGGACGGACATTTAGGGATCAGATCTCTATAACCTCTTCGTCGTGCCTCGGTTTTGGCCTCTCAGGGGCCTGTGGGTTGACATCATCAACACACTTCAGGAGATCGGCAAGCTTATCATCAGCAAAAATCTCTCTGATGGCCTTGAATTCCTCAAAATTGCGGATGATGAATCCTTTTCTTCTTGATGGTTTGCCGGAGGAATCAACTGGATTTATCTCCACCACCAGCCTAGTCGGTGATTTTCCATAAGGTGGCAGCTTGACTATGAAAACCCCGGACAGCGTCGTCGGTTTTCTCTCCCAGTCGCTACCCTTTTCCAAAAACAGCCTTAACGAGTCGATAAGCTTATCGCTTCTCACGACACCACCCTGATAAAAATCAGCTTCTCCGCTAATAAGCCTCTTGATTAGAAAAAAATTCCTCCCTGCGTCAACAAAATTACTCAATGATCTCCAATCGGGAAAGAATTCTGCGCTGTTCAGGCGTGATCTCAATGGGATGGGGACGCTCCGGAATCTCCACCTTCTTTGCTTCCCCGAAGACGGCTGTGGAAAAGTAGCGGTAGCCGTGATCATTGAGCATGGTGACAATCCGCCGCAGCTCCGGATGCCTCTTATGCAATTTCAGGCAGGCTTTGACGTTGGCACCGCTTGATATGCCTACAAAAAGCCCTTCCTCACGGGCAAGCCGCTGCGTCATCTCGATCGCACTTTTAGAGTCAACCAAGATGACGCCATCCAGTAGCGATATGTCCAAGATCGATGGGATGAAACCATCGCCAATTCCTTCAATCTGGTGCGTGCCCCAACGTTGCTTCGACAGAACGGGACACTCCGAGGGCTCGATCAAGTATATCTTGATCCGGGGGTTCTTCTCCTTGAGATATTTTCCCACCCCAGTGATCGTTCCCCCGGTTCCGGCAGTCGCCGCAAAGGCGTCCAGCTTGCCACCCATTTGTTCCCAGATCTCCGGACCGGTAGTCTCGTAATGGGCCTGAACATTCTGAGGATTGTTAAACTGATCCACAAAAAAGTACTTCTTAGGATTCCTTCTGACGAGATCCCTCGCCTTCTTGAGCGCCAGATCAACGTCGGACTCAGCCCCGGGAACTTCCACTATCTTGGCCCCGAAAACCCTCATGGCTTTCTTCCTTTCCTCACTCATGCCCGCAGGCATGACGATAACCACCGGAAAGCCCAGCAGGGCCCCCATCATTGATGTGGAGATGCCCGTGTTGCCCGTTGTACTTTCCAAGATGGTCATGCCCTTTTTAAGCTCGCCCCTTTCAATCGCGCTCTTCAGTATCTTAAACAGTACCCGGTCCTTGAGGCTACCCGAGGGATTCAAAAACTCCGCTTTTCCAAAAAGCTCCAGTTCAGGGGCACCAGAATTTTTGGTGATTTTACCCATCTTAATAATCGGTGTGTTGCCTATGGCCCCGGTCAGATCTTCGGCCACTCTTTCCAACCCGTCCATTTTCAAACCATTCACCTTAAACTAATAACTTCAACCATTATTTAAAAACAATGGACCAATAATTCTGGGGGATAAGTTGCAACCTCTTTCCACCTTCATCGGGCTTTCATCCCGGAGGTGTCCTAGCTGGCCCTTTTAAACGCGGTTCTGTGGAGCCTCATTAAAGGAGCGCTCTATCTCCTCATTGCTGCCGTGCTGTGGCTGCTGCTGCGAAGGCTGAACCGCATCAAGGTAAGGCGCAGGATTTCAAGAAAATGAAGGTGGGGTCGCCGAGATTTGAACTCGGGTCTCTGGCTTTTGCGCTTAAGGTCTAAGCCCCGTTCGGCAGGCCTCGTGGGCCTTAAGCCAGAAGGATAGACCAGGCTACCCCACGACCCCGACCAAACTTAACATTTTATGATAAAAAGCTTGAAACCCCTCCATCACTTTTCCCTGAGCAACTTTTCCATTTCCTTCTCCAGCCACTCCGCGGGTACTTCCTGAATGCTTATCTTGAGCGTCTGGCCGCGTTGGCCCAGTCCTGAGGGTTTAATATCCACCACCCCTAGTGCGTTCAGCCTCTGCAAGTATTCCCAGAACTGCGTGTGCCTTCGGGGCTCTTCACGGTACTCCTCACAAACCACGCGGTAGGTCTTCTCAACATCGCCAGTAAAGGCATAGGCCCTTTTTGACAGGTTCAGCTTGCGGGCCACGGCAAGCAGGGTCAGCTTCTCATGCAGCTGAAGATCTCGCAGGACTTCCCTTTTGATCTCGGGATAAACCTCCGCCTTGGCCTTACGGGCGTGTTCCGGGGTAACCACACCCGCCGCCTCAGCGTCCGCAGCCATGCCGGCACGCCAGAGAAGCTCCAAGGCAAAGCGGGCGTCCCCCCATCGCGATGCTATGTCGGCTATTAAATCAACGGTGTCTTCCTCAACCACCCCGTGCTTGAAAGCTTCCCGGACCCTGCTGAGGAGGATATCCTTCAGCTGGGAAGCGCTGTACCGATCGAGCGCTATCACGTTGTGCATGAAAGTGCTCTGGGTGGCTGCATCCAAGGACCTCAGGAAACTTTTATCGCGCGCGATAGCGATCAAGCTGATGCGATTCGGGCCACCCCGTTCCTCCGCCGTCCTCGTCAGCGAATAGACAAGGTTCGGCCCGTTCTGCTGCACAAAAAAATCAAGTTCGTCCAGCGTAACGGTCAGGTAAGCATCACGGGAATTCAGGTAATTGACGACATCGTTGAGGAGCTTTTCCGGGCCAAGGCCGTAGTAGGGCCAGCGGGGATTGAAGTGCTGGAGAATTTTGGCGATCACTGAGTAAATGGTTCGATCCTTGCGGCAGTTGATGTGCAGGTAGGTCAGATTCATCCCTCTGCTGCCCGCCGCCTTCTCAAGCTCGGCACCGAATCTCCTTGCCAGGACCGTCTTGCCGACACCAACGCTTCCTGTGATCAGAACTCTTTGGCTTGATCTGTTTTCGAGGACTGGCTTGAAAAACCGGGTCAACTGGCGAAACTCTTCCTCGCGATGAACAAGCACCTGCGGCACATATTCCGGCATCAGCTTGCTGGCGTCTCGAAAAACCGTCTCCCTGTTCATCTCCTCCTCAAAGATGTCCCCGTACATCTAAAACACCAATTAATTTTTCGACCGACAAATAATTAATTCTATGTAACTGGGAGGCAGGTACTCCTGCTGGACAACTGTTTTCACGAGCGTTATCTCTCCCTTTCAGCTCCCCTAAAAGCGATCTTAACCATCGGTGGAGTAACTAAAGAGGTCAGCAACACGACCATCACCGTCATCGAGAGCAAAGACTGGCCAACGACGCTCGCCTTAGCTCCGATAGCGGCCATGATCAGCGCCACCTCGGCCCGCGGCATCATCCCCACCCCGACCCTGAGAGAATCCTTGAGGCCATAGCCGCTCAGAAGTGCCCCCAGACCACAGCCCACTATCTTGCTAAAAATGGCAATAGCGAGAAAGACAAGCGCTAAAATGCTGACCGCGCTAAGGGCCTGGAGATCAGTTTTTATTCCCATGTTGACGAAAAACAAGGGAATTAAAAGACTATACCCCACCGTGGCGGCCTTATCCCGGATGATATGGGCAGCCGGCGTTTTGCTGGCAATTAAACCCACCAGAAAGGCGCCGGTGATGGCCGCAATGCTGACCATCTCCGCCATCGCCGCAATCAAGAAGACGATAGCCAAGGTGAAGGAAAGCACTATCTCCTCCACATTAAACCGGCCAACGTAAGCGAGGACTCGGGGTATTAATTTAAAGCCAACGGACAGCACCACGGCGAAGAAAACACCCATCAAGGCCAAGGTCTCGAACACACCAAAAAAGGACAGGCTGCCGAAGGCCAGTCCCGAAAGTATGCTCAAGACGATTATACCCATCACATCATCTATCACTGCCGCGCCAAGAATTGTCATCCCCACTTTGGTGTGAAGAACATTTATTTCCATCAGTGTCCTGACAGTGATCCCGACACTGGTGGCCACCAGAATCCCTCCCGCAAATCCGGCCTCGATGGGTGTCCAGCCGAAGATTGAAGCCGCCCCAAAACCGAGTAAAAAAGCGACGACCACGCCGCTGGCCGCGACAATGGTTGAAGGCTTTCCTGCTCTCCTGAACTCGCTGACATCGATGGAAAGGCCGGCAATAAACATGAGTATGATTATCCCGAGTTCTCCCAACAAGCTCATGAACTGGCCAGCTGGTGCGCTGGGGTCGATGTAAAGGGAAAGACCCAAGAAACTTGAAATCACCCCTGCTATTGATGGCCCAATAATTATGCCAACGATCAGCTCACCGAAAACTCCAGGCTGACCCAGCCTCGCCGCCAATACATCTGCCAGCTTGGCGGCAACGAGATAAACGGCTAAATATAAGAGAACTGAAGACAGCTCAACTTCCATAAAACACGCCTACCTGATGATTCGATATAGTTCAATTATGTTGCGAAGGGAAAGCAGACCCACCAGCTTACCGCGCTCGACAACTGGCAGGCGACGCACCTTGTGAGAAATCATCAGGTTCATCGCTTCCCCGATCGTCATGTCCGGTGAAACTGTTATTGGATTTTTCGTCATGATATCACCAACCGTCTTGGCCGAGTACTTCAAAATTTCACGCACCCTAGCGCCGCCGATGGTTTCCCCGGGAAGTTGAGTATGAAACATCTGAAGAAGATCACTCTCGGTAACTATACCGACAAGCTTGCCATTTTTATCAACAACGGGAAAACACGTCTCAACCTGGCCCATCATTCTCTCCAGAAGTCCGTCAATGGAGGTCTCTTCCCGCACCTCACGGGGCCTTTTATTCATCACCTCGCTGACCTTTATCTGCATGAGTTTACGGGGGGGAGTGGGCCCCTTGGGTTTCTTTTGATTCTGCATAAAAACACCGGCAAGCGTGAAACACGGTAGTTTTTTAAGCACCACTATTTATAACTTTGCTTTTTGTAAAGTACACTTTACAAGTTAACATCTGTGACCGAAAACATGACTCCTCGATGGCTTAGCCATCCCTTCTCACGTGTTCGATGACAGTTAAAAAGTGTTCAGCAAGGTCTCCATATCCACCGCTGGCAGAAATCATGATCTCATCAATCGATGAAGATGCCTCCGGCTGGCGAGCTGCCAAGGATCCCAGCGCTCCTTGGCCTAAAAGTGCGTAGGCGATGCGCGGGCAAAAGAAAGCGAAGCTCATGAATGACGAGTTGTTCACCACGATGATGGTGATTTCCTCATCATCTCTTGCAAATCTCGTGATCGCCGCGAATGACACAAACGCCGCACCTAGGCCGATCAGCGCCATGACAATGGCGTTGCCGAATCTGAGGATTTCCTTAATACTGCATCTGGATATGGAAACGAAGACTATTACCGGCATCATCACTCAAATCGCGAGAAGGTTGGGGACGCAAAATCCGAGGCTGGGAATTTTTCAATGTTCCGGAAAGATTAGTGATTAGTCTGATGAATAGCCTGCAAGCACAAGGGCAAAGACGTAAAGAGCAGAGGTGAAAAACGTATCCTGCGTCAGTTCATCCAGATAAGGTATGTCACCTGTCCTTTTCAACCCTCTTCAGTGATTCCTCAAATATTTCAAAACCAACATCCGCCTGTTCTTCCGTCAGTATCAGCGGGGGAGCAAGCCTGAGCGATGAAACGCCTGCGCCCAGCAAAATTAGCCCGTTCTTGAAAGCCTCCTCCATCAGCGCGTTCCTGAAATCCTTTGCCGGTTTTTTTGTGCGCCTGTCCTCCACGAACTCTATGCCGATCATCATTCCCCTCCCGCGAACGTCGCCTATGCTTTCGTGGGATTCGGCGAGTTCCTTGAACCTCTTAAGCAGGTATCCACCCACCTTTGCGGCATTTTGATCAAGTTTCTCCTTCTTCAGTATGTCCAACACGGCCAAGGCTGCTTCGCAAATGATGGGATTTCCGCCCAACGTGTTTTCGTGTGCGTTTGGATCCCAGTCCATAAGTTCGGCACGAGCGATTGCGGCGCCGCACGGAAGTCCCGCCGCTATTGCTTTGGACACGACCATCACGTCCGGCTCTATCCCTACGTGGTCGGATGCCCACCACTTTCCAGTTCTGCAGAAACCAGTCTGGACCTCGTCCACAACAAAAATTATGTTGTTCCTCTTGCAGATCTTTGCGAGCGCTGTCAGGTAATCATCCGGGGGAACAATGTATCCACCGGCTCCCTGTATCGGTTCAACGACCATGCAAGCAACATCGTCCGGCGGAACGACCTTCTTCAATATAATCTCCTCTATGAACTCAACGCAGGCTAGTCCGCAGCTGGGGTATTCTTGCTTGAACGGGCAGCGGTAGCAATATGCATAAGGAACGTGATAGACCCCCTGCATCATTCCCTTAAAATGTCGGCGGGCAGAAACGCTCGTCGTAGTCAGGGCGAGAGATCCCATCGTCCTCCCGTGGAAACCGCCGATGAAGGCGATGACGTAATAGTTGCGGGTTTGCCACTGGGCTATCTTCAGCGCACATTCAACGGCCTCCGTACCGGAGTTGCCAAGGAAGACGCGCTTTTTGAACTTGCCAGGGGTTAACTCACACAACTTTTCCATCAGTTCTACCTGCGGGAGAGTGTAAAAGTCGCAGCTATTTACAAAAATCAACTTCTCAGCTTGGCGCTTGATGGCTTCTACAACTTGTGGGTGTTTGTGTCCAACGTTCGTTACGGCGATTCCGGAGCTGAAATCCAGGAAGATGTTCCCATCGATGTCTTTCACCCACACTCCCTCTTCTTCCACTCCCACCAACGGGGCAGTTCTCGTCAAAGATGGAGAGGTCACAGCTTGATCTCTCTCAATAAACGCCTTGGCTTTCGGCCCGGGCGGACTCACAACAATTTTTGGTCTTTTCAAATTTTTCAACCCACCATCACCTTCGCGCTTACCCACTTGTTCCTTAAATTTTTCCGTCTTATAAAAGTCTTTACCCCTAAGTCCCCTTCAAAACTTTTTGCGATCGATAAACTACCCTCAAATGACCCTCACCATCTTCGTTTGCCGGTACCCTGTGAGCACCCTGATAAAACCGCGAAACTCTTTATCGAGGTCAACATCGCCTGTATCCACCTTCAGTGTCGGAGTCATGGCCAATTTAGCGGGCGTGGCCACCACCCAAACATTGTCCCGCCCCACCCGCCGGATCAGCCTTGGAGAAAGCTGCAGGTTGCCCCGACCAAAGATGAAACCCTGCTTGCCGATCGGGCTGACGATTATCGTCGCCGGTTTATCACCTATCAACTTTAACATCTGTTCCTCATTGACGTCCTTTGCCAACAATCTGTAATCTTCAATCAGGTCGACGCCCAAGAGAGTCGAGTTGTAGATGCCGAGTTCCTCCGCCACCGCCCGAGTTGTGGAACCGGGACCGAGAATGTAAATGCGGCCTTTCTCCATCAGCTCAACGACCCAGCGGGCGATGGCCTTTTGATCCGCAATCTCGTGACCGGAGCTTCCCTCCTTGCTGGCCTGAACCATCAGCGGCTCGTAGGGTACCAGAAGATAGCCCTTCAACTTGGCAACTAAGCGACCCTCGCGAAAGGCGGCCTCATCTATGTCCATAACCTCTGCTTCGCGCAACGGTAATTCGCCACGTAGAAATCTGGCAACAACCTCGGCGGCGGTCTCGGGCGTGTTGGCAAAAACGGCAGAGTGCATCTTCACCCCGGTGGGAATGCCTAAAACAGGCAACCGTGTGCCAATGGCCTCCAGAATATCCGACGCCGTGCCGTCCCCTCCGGCAAAAACGATGAGATCGACCCCTTCTGAAGCCATCTCCTTCGCTGCCCGTTTAGTGTCGGCAGAAGTCGTATGTCCGGACGTTATCCTTCCAATGACCTTGGGCTCAAAACCGACCTTTGCGACCTCCTCGGCGCCCATCTCAGCGGGATAGCTCACTACCAGAACATCGGGACAATTTCTTTTAAGGGACTGCAAAAACCCGATCGCCCTCAACGGGGCCACCGGCTCCGCCCCGAGTTCAATGGCCTTGGCGAGGACTTCAGGCCCGTCGGTGCCCTTTAAGCCGACCCGTCCTCCCATTCCCGCGATGGGATTTACGATCAGGCCGATTTTTTTCAAAGTCATCTCCATCCCAGACAACTTCAATTAAAAAGCACCTTTTACGTTTAAAACAGACCCCATTTTCAACAAATGAGCGCCAAAATGGCCCACCTTTGCTTTAAATCCTCCTCCGCAATCCTCATAACTTCCACCTTCCTTGTTTCAGTGAGGGAATCTAAAATGGATCTGAAGAAAATCATTGAAAAAATGAACTTCCACGAAAGAAGGGTAATGCTGGAATTAAAGCGCATAGAAAACAGCCCCACCGTTGAAAAAATAGCCCAGCAAACGGGTCTCGACCAAGCCACCGTCATGCGGGCCGCCCTTGGCCTTTCGGAGATGGGTTTTGTGAAAATAATTGAGAAAAAGATCACCAAGATTGCACTCACCCCTGAAGGCCAAGATTATGCGCGCAATGGTCTGCCCGAGAGGAGAATGCTGCAGGCACTTGCTTGCTCGCCATTAGGAACTATAGAGGAAACGGCCTCCCGCGCGGCCTTGGATGGAGAAATGAAGAATATCGCGATTACGTGGCTCAAACGCCGGGGCTGGATTGAATTCGTCAAAAAGGATGAAAGGACACTGTTGAAAATGACGGAAAACGGGAAGAATGCCCTCACCCAAAAATCTGACGATGAAAAATTGCTGGAGCGGCTCGCCACCGGAGAACATAAACTGGATGAACTTTCTGAAAGCGACAGGGAGATGCTACGTCTTCTGAAAGAAAGAAAGCTGGTGGAAATCCAAGAGGAGATCAAACGGGAGCTGGAACTATCCGAGCTCGGCAGGCTGGCGCTAGAAACGGGCATCGAACTCGTTGAGGAAATAAGTGAGTTGACCCATGAGATGCTGGTGAGTGGAAGATGGCGAGAAGTTAGATTAAAAAAGTACGATGTCACGGCGCCCGGTGTTCCGATATATCCGGGAAAAGCCCATCCGCTACAGCAGATGATCGAAGAACTTCGGGAGATCCTCCTGGAAATGGGTTTTGTGGAGATAAAGAGCAGGATCGTGGAATCGGAGTTCTGGAACTTCGACGCCCTCTTCCAAGCTCAAGATCACCCCGCTCGAGAAATTCACGATAGCTTTTCACTATCGAGGCCGAGGCAGACCAGCCTCCCCCCGCCGGACCTACTCAACCGCGTGGTCAGGGCGCACGAGCGCGGCGTCGCGGGATCCACGGGATGGAAATACAAATTCAACACCGACGTGAGTCGCAGGCCAGTGCTCTGCTCACAGACCACCGCCGCCACCGTCAGGTACCTCTCATCCCACCCGGATCCACCGGCGAAGGTCTTCTGCATAGACAGGGTCTACAGGCATGAAAAAATTGACTACAAACACCTAGCCGAGTTTTACCAGGCCGAGGGAATTGTCATGGATAAGGGACTGACGCTGCGCGACATGCTTGGTTACCTGAAACAGATCATGGTCAAGCTTGGCCTGCCGAAGATAAGGTTCAGGCCCGGTTACTTCCCCTATACTGAACCCTCGGTGGAGGCCGATGTATACTTCCCTGAAAAAAAGGAGTGGCTCGAAATACTGGGCGCGGGGATGTTCAGGCCAGAGCTCCTCCGCCCACTCGGCATCCGCTACCCCGTGCTGGCCTGGGGAATCGGTTTCTCGCGCCTAAGCATGATCAGGCTGGAAATTGATGACATCCGCGACCTTTACAACAACGACATCAGTTGGCTTCAAACGAGGAGGATGATCTGATGCCATCGATAAGCGTGAGTTACCGTGACCTCTGCCAACTGCTCGGCAAATCCATTGAAATTGACCGGCTCTGCGAAAGGCTGGGCATGTTGGGAATGGAGGCTGAACCAAGTGGAGAGGAGATCAAAATAGAAATCGCCCACAACCGCCCCGACCTCCTGAGCGTCGAAGGAGTCGCCAGGGCCCTCAAGGGCTTCCTCCGGATTAAAACAGGGCTACCCGTTTACCGGGCAAAATTACCGAAGATCTCCGTGGAGGTTGATCCCAGCGTCGAAACTATCCGACCGTTCATCTCCGCCGGTGTCGTCAGGAAGGTCCAGATGACGGGTGACATCGTCGCCTCGATAATGCAGGTCCAAGAAAAACTGCACGCATCTCTCTGCAGAAAGCGCGACAAGGCATCCATCGGCATCTATGACCTTGACACCATCACGCCACCGATAAAATACAAAACGACTTCCCCCGATGGCATCCGCTTTCTGCCCCTGGATTTCGGACGAGAGCTTTCCCCGGCGGAAATCTTACGTGAACACCCCAAGGGAATTGAATACGGGTCATTGCTGCTGGGTCTCCCAAGATACCCGCTGTTAATAGACGCACGGGGCCTGGTGTTATCACTGCCGCCAATCATCAACAGTGAAGAGACGCGCGTGACTGAAAAAACAAACGCCCTTTTCATTGACGTGACCGGCCATGACGAGCGCGTGGTCAACCAGGCCCTGACCATCATCATGACCGGACTGGCGGAGAGAGGATTCAGCTTGGAAAAGGTAGAAATAAAATACCCCAAAAGAAAAGTGACCACCCCGGAACTGAAATCGCGCAGGCTGAGACTCAGTACCAGCAACGTGAACAGGACCATCGGCATTAACATCGGCTCGAAACAGGTTGCTAAGTTGGCAAAGGTGATGCGTTACGGTGTGGAAAAAATCAGCGGTGACTTCCTGACGATCCTGATCCCACCTTACCGGTGCGACATCATGCATGAAATTGACGTGATCGAGGATATTGCAATAGGATATGGCTACGACAACCTCGAGCCCACGCTTCCAAAAGTTTTAACCATTGGGGAAAGGGCCCCGATCGAAAGGATCAGCGAAAAGGCCAGACGGGCCCTCACCGGTCTGAACTTTATGGAAGTGATGACCTATACTTTAACCAGCCCCAGGGTCAACTTTGATCTCATGAGATTGAAAGGGGAGGCCGTGGAGATAGCCAACCCGATTTCTGAAGAATACACCATACTCCGGGACTCCTTAATTCCCTCCCTGCTGCTGGTGCTGAAGCAGAACCGGCATAACCCGCTGCCGCACAAAATTTTCGAAATTGGGGATGTGGTGCTGCTAGACGAAAAATCTGAAACCGGGGCCAGAAATGTGAGAAGAGCCGCTGCAGCTGTGGCCGGTGAAGGGTTTGGATTCACCTATGTCAAGGCCGCTGCGGAAGCCCTGCTCAGAGAGCTGGGCAAAAAGGTGGAGCTGAAGCCTTCCCAGCACCCCAGCTTCATCGACGGCAGGGTCGCTGAATTTTACAGCGAGAGCAAAAGAATCGGCATAGTTGGTGAACTGCACCCTGAAGTAATCACTGGCTTTGAACTTGAGCATCCGGTGACGGTTTTAGAGATCGATCTGGATTAAAAAATCATCTGACTTTCAAGGCATATTTCCCCGGCTTGGTGATGTTGAGCTTCTTGGCTATCTCCGACTCCTCCACATCCAGCACGATCACGTAGCCGGCCCAGTCCTCGGAGAGCGAGGCACTGCCGCAGTTCGGGCAGGTGCTGGAATCGGTGATATAGTTGCAGTTGCGACAAGCCAGTAACTTCAAGTCTTGGCCTCCTTTTCAGCCTCTTCAATCCATTCAAGCTTGCCCAGCCCCGGCTGGCGCATGGTGAGGCCGATCTTTCCGGCCTTTGCACCCCGCTTGAGGCTAACGGTGACTATGCGCGCCCTGACCTTGTCTCCCTCTTTCAACGTGCGCTTGGACTCCTTACCATAGAGAACACCCTTCTTCTTGTCATAACCAACGAAGTCGTTCATCACCTGGGAAACGTGAACCAGGCCGTCGACTGGTCCCAGCCTGACAAAAGCACCAAACTCGACGATCTCCACGACCTCGCCAAAAACGATTTCATTTATCTCAGGTTTGTAGACCAGGGCCTCAAAGGTGACATCATGATAACTGGCGCCGTCTCCCATGATCACCCTGCCTATTGATATATCCAGCACTTTCGTGATCACCAAAACCATCCCCACGTCCTTATCCGTGACACCGCCGTAGCTCTTCTTCAGGATATCCAGCACTACATCCTCCAGTTTCTCGGAAAATCTGTTCGGGGGCACCCGGACAGTGTCTTCGATCGTCAGGAGTTTATACATCATTCCACCTAATCCTCTACATCTTAATGCCGGAGCAAAAGCTCAAAGCCTGACTCCGGCACCCCTATTTCTTAACATCTTTTTCCTTATAAACACCAAACAAATCACACCCTCAGCTATAATTGGATGAACTCCACCATTTTTCGAATAAAAAACCACGAGCCGGAGGCTAAATCAACAGCATCGGCACTGAAATCAGGGCTACCATCGACATCAATTTTATCAGTATGTTCAGCGACGGCCCCGCGGTATCCTTGAAGGGATCACCGACGGTATCACCGACCACCGCTGCGGCATGCGTCGGAGTGCCCTTGCCGCCGAAGTGGCCCATCTCGATGTACTTCTTGGCATTGTCCCAAGCGCCACCAGCGTTCGCCATCAGAAGGGCGAAGATGAGTCCGGTGACGATGCTTCCCGCGAGAAAACCGCCCAAAGCCGCCTTACCCAAGACCAGGCCGACGATGATGGGAATCACCAGCGCCAATAACCCGGGAAGCATCAATTCCTTTAACGCGCCCTTTGTGGCAATATCCACGCATCTGGCATAGTCGGGCTTGGCCTTGCCCTCCATCAGGCCTGGTATCTCCCGGAACTGCCTCCTGACTTCCTCAACCATCTTGAAGGCATTTCTGCCCACGGCCAATATCACCAGTGCGGAAAACAAAGCTATGACGCCGCCGCCAATGAAAACCCCGGCCATGACGCTTGGATTGAGCAGGTCCAGGTTGGCAATCTTGGACACCTCCTGGTAGGTTGCAAACAGAGCGACCGCCGTTAAAGCGGCTGAACCGATGGCGAAACCTTTGCATATCGCCTTGGTCGTGTTCCCAACTGAGTCAAGGGAATCGGTTACTTTTCTGACCTCCTCCGGCATCCCGGACTGTTCCACAATCCCTCCGGCATTGTCTGCCACCGGGCCATAGGCGTCGGATGCCACCACTATCCCAGTAACGGCGAGCATTCCGACTCCAGCCAGACAGATTCCATAGAAACCTGCCGCGATGAACGCGATCACCACTGCCGCCGCTATCGAAATTATGGGCAAAAAGGTGCTAACCAATCCGTAGGAAAATCCCGTCAATATCCCGATGGCCGTTCCCGACTGGTCCGACTCGGCGATCAACTGAGCTGGCCTGCGGATGTTGTTAGTGAAGTAATCCGAGGTGAGGCCGATCACTAGGCCTGAAATCAGTCCCACCAACACAGCTATGAAAAGGTTGAACCCAGTTTCCCAGCCAAAAATATTTGATGAGATCAAAATGGCAAAGATGGCTGTGACCACAACTGAGACTATGGTGGCGGTGTTCAGAGCATAGCTCGGGTTTTTGCCCTCACGGACGCGGACAAAGGGAACACTGATTATCGAGGCCACTATCCCCAGAGCTGAAATCAGAAGCGGCAAAAGGACCCCTTTGGAGCCATATGCAACCAGACCCATGATCATCGCTGCCACGGTGCTGGCCACATAGGACTCGAAAAGATCTGCACCCATCCCCGCCACGTCACCGACATTGTCTCCGACGTTATCGGCGATCACGGCTGGGTTCCGGGGGTCATCCTCAGGTATGCCCTTCTCAACCTTTCCCACCAAATCGGCGCCAACATCGGCAGTCTTGGTGAAAATACCGCCACCGACGCGCGCGAAAAGCGCCACGGTGCTGGCCCCGAAGCTGTAGGGAAGTATCAAGGTCGGATTACCCAGCCAGGAAAAGCATAAAAAGATACCGAGCAACCCTATGCCCACCACCGACATGCCCATCACCAGGCCGCCACGGAAGGCCACCTTCAAAGCCTTGTTGATTCCGGAGAGCGCGGCCGTGGCCGTCCTAGAGTTAGCCCTCACCGCAATGGACATTCCGATGAAACCAGCCGCGGTGGATGACAGGGCTCCACCGATATAAACAAGAGAAGCCTGCCATCCCCAACCGGGTGCAAAAGAAAGAAGTGCCGCGATCACTATGATCACAATCCAAATGGTGGTGTATTGTCTCCTCAAGAAAGCCGAAGCCCCCTCCTGGATGGCGCTGGCAATTTCTCTGACTTTTTGAGAGCCAGGATCTTCCCTTAAAACCATTCGCGCTGCTATCGCGGCCAGCAAAAGGGCTGCCAACGCCGTCAGCAGGGGCAGGAACTCCAAGGACAAGGTTTCACCCTAACTGGCCATTTAAAGCAAGGTGTGACCTGCCCCTTAAATAGATTACGTTTATCCCGCGGGCGCGGAGTTTCTTGCGCAGGGTCAGGTCAGAAGTTCCCACCAGACATTTCTTTTCAGCGGCGAGTTTGACTATCGACTCATCGGCCTCGCCCTCCACATTCACCACCGATCCCCGCTTGGCCAGAGCAAGGGCCAACCTCGCTGCTGCCCTCTCCTTGGGTTTGCCCTGCGCCGAGAGCCTCTTAAGCTCAGCAATCACGGGGCTCGGTATGAGGATTTCATAACTCCCCAGCAGCCTGTCCATCTCTCCAATGATGTCAATTCCAAGAATCCCTGGCAGCATCAAAAAACTGGTATCAACGATGACCTGCAAGCTTAATCCCTTATTTGATGATCCCGTAGCCAACAAGCCGCCACCTGCCGGCAATTCTGCGGCTCAGGGCTGCCCTCGCCCCGCGCTCTGCACATACCGGCAACTTGAGCCTGACTGTGGCTTTGTCGCCCCTTGCGCTGGCAACTGTGCCCACAGTCATCGTGGTGCCCACGTTTAACATGAGAACCTCACCGGTGACCAGCGGCTTTATCTCCAGCTCTTCCTCCATGCCAACAACGCGCTTCATGAGATGAACTTCCAGCTCAAGAGAGAGGAGAACTTCAGGAAGGGTCCCGGGAAGGCCCAGCACTGAACCGACCAGTGAGTCGCCCTTGGACAGAGAGGGGTCCAGCAGAGTGCCGACACCGATAAGTCCACCGGGCAAGGCCTCCTCCAGGGGGCTGTCCATCGCATGCAGACTGACCACCTTGGAGTTCAGGGACTGCCAGGTTGTCCTGCCCTCCCGGCTAATCTTTATGCCGGGCCGGAGCTCTATCTCATCCCCAACTCTGAGCCTTCCCTGCTGTAGAGATCCCCCCACGACTCCGCCGCGGAGATTTTCCGGCCTGGTGCCGGGGCGGTTGACGTCAAAGGAGCGGGCCACGTACATGCGCGGCGGCTTTGTCACATCCCGCTTTGGTGTCGGGATCACCTTCTCGATGGCCTCAATCAATTTGTCTATGTTCGCCCGGTGAATGGCCGAAATTGGAATTATCGGTGCATCCTTGGCCGAGGTCCCCGCCAAAAACTCCTTTATCTGCCTGTAGTTCTCAAGAACCTTTTCGCGAGAGACCAGCTCAACCTTGTTCTGGGCGACAACAATGTTTTTCACACCGATGATGTCCAGCGCCATCAGGTGCTCCTTGGTCTGGGGCTGGGGGCAGGTCTCGTTCGCGGCCACCACCAGTATTGCGCCGTCCATTATCGCTGCTCCTGAGATCATGGTGGCCATCAACATTTCGTGGCCGGGAGCGTCCACAAAGGAAACCCGGCGCAGGAATTCAGTTTGGCCCCCGCAGTAGGGGCACTTTTCCTTAGTCGTGTAACGGCCGCATTCCTTACATCTATAAAAAGAGGTATCAGCGTAACCCAAACGAATTGAGATCCCCCGGCGTATTTCCTCGCTGTGAACGTCCGTCCATACGCCTGACAGCGCTTCCGTTAGCGTTGTCTTGCCGTGGTCAACGTGGCCTACCAGACCTATGTTGACTTCTGCTTGGGGCATCTTTCACCTTGTTCAAGTTTTCCTTTTACATTAAAAAAACACGTGATTTTGAAGAGCTGAACTCAACTTCCCGATCTAGCCCTGCTTTGCCTCCTTCGGCTGGATAATCTCCTCCACTGGTTTTTCACCCCACTTTGTTATCACCACATTCAGCTGCACTATGTCCTCAGAAACCCTGGAACCTCTCACCATCTTCCTGCGGCGCTCCCCTGGTCTCCGTGGTGAAAAACCAGGCCCTCCGGCCAGCAAAACACTGACCCGCCCTGAACCTGATATATCGGGGCGCATGGGGAAACCATCTCGATCGGTGCCTCCGGTTATCTGGAGCTCATAGCCAGGAAGGCCGGCTATCCCGCCATCGAACTTGTCCCCGATCCTCAGCCCAATGAGCCTGCGGGCCTCCGGCTCTCGAACCTCCAGCTTGTAGCTCTTCCCCGTCTTCGGGTCCGCAACCACCATTTTTAAGGGCATTACATCACTCCGTAGGTTGGATCTGTTTTTTGCTTGATGGCGATTATCTCATCAAGCACTGAAAGCTCGTCACCGGAGAGGAGATCCCGCAGATCCCTCTTCAGCGCGAGCACATGGTCTCTTGGTACATCCGTATATAAAACATCTCCCTCTTGAATATGGCGCCCTACCATGGGACCATCGATGGAAACGGCCAATTCGTCGCCAAGCTTCGCCTCCGGGACTGACTTTTTATCCTTTTGCAACTCGCGGATGACACCAACAGGCTTGCCCTCTTTATTCATCAGTGGCATCCTTGTCCTGATCACGCCGCCCAGCACATCTATCCCGACGATGGCGGGGTCGCTGCGCCTAAACACATAGCCGGGCTTGATGACAATTTTCCCCGGCCTGATGAAACCCTGCAGACGATTTGCCCTGACCTCCTCCCTCTTTTTCTTCACCCAATTCTCATACTGCTCCAGGAGCCGGTAGATGACGTCGTCTTTAATGATTTCAACTCCCTCACGCTCGGCCTCCGCCTGGGCATCGGGTAAAACCTTAACGTTGAAGGCCAGTACCACCGCCAGCAGTTGGTCACTCTTCCCAACGCTGGAGGCTTCGACGACATCCCGCCTGGAAACATCGCCAATGTCGGCCCGGCGGATTGGTATACCTTTGGCCTGGAGCTGACCCTCAAGGGCTTCGAGAGAGCCCAAAGCATCAGCCTTCAAAACCACTCCGTTCACGTCGGAACTTATCCTGACGCGCTCTAACTCCTGCTGTATCTCCTGCCAAAGTTTTTCCGCTGCCGTAATGTCCTTAATCACCAGAAAAGGCGCCCCTGCCACAACTCCCTCGAGATTTGGTGCCGCAATCTTAACCCCGGCGGCGGCATAAACCCTTTCAACTTGGTTAAACTTTTCCTCCGGGTCGCGGATTTCATCAAGCGGCTTCGGTTGAAGAAGACTCCTGACCTTGGAGACGATAACCTTATCCAGGCCACCGACCGCAAAAAGGTCTCCCTTGGCTAGGACTCCGTCATAGATTATCACGTCTATAGTTTTACCCAGTCCCACCTCCTCCTTCACCTCAAGCACCGTTCCCCGAGCAGGGCCGGTCACCTCGACTGTAAGCTCTTTTTCCAAATATCTCTGAGCAAGACCGGCCAAGATGGCCAGAACCTCGGATATCCCCTCACCGGTCTTGGCACTGGCTGGCACAATGGAAACCTGCCTGCGAAAGTCGCTAACGCGATCAAACCTTTCTGATTCAAACCCCAGCTCGTGAAATTTTCCGACAAGTTCGTAAACTCTGTCATCCAGCGCCCGTTGCACCTCCGGCCGTTGCCTGGTGAAGGATTCCAGAAAACAGGCACCCGGAGACGATTTCCAGCCTGGAATTAAATCAATCTTGTTAGCGACCACCATGAAAGGTGTTTTATACGTCTTCAAAATCGTCAGAGATTCCAGCGTCTGTGGCATGAACCCCTCATTGATATCAACCACCAAGGCGGCGAGATCGGCGAGGGAACCTCCCCTCCTGCGAAGATTTGTGAAGGCCTCATGTCCCGGCGTGTCGATGAAGAGCAGGCCGGGAAGAATCAGCTCTATTTTAAACCTCTCCAGAAGTCTGCCGCAAATTTTTTTAATTGCGTCCACCGGTATCTCGCTTGCCCCGACATGCTGGGTAATCGCGCCGGCCTCGCGGGAAGCCACCCTGGTTCCCCGAATGGCATCCAAAAGTGATGTCTTGCCGTGGTCAACGTGACCCAGCACCGCGATCAATGGCTGCCTAACCCTTCTTTCTGACATCCCAAACACCAAGATATCTTGTCCTAACTAGCTTAAATTATCAAATCTACGCCGCCAATCATGAAGAGGATTTATAAAAAAAGATACAAGTTTAATTGATGAAACCCAGAAGGCCAATGAAATTGACCAAGTTCCCCCGATCAGAAACCGATTACGTCTGGGTATCGCCTGGGGTGGAACTGGCCAAAAAAGGCGAATACATCCCCGGTGCTGGGGTCTATGTAAGGGGCAATAAAATCTACGCCGGAAGCTTTGGGTTCGTCAACGTCGACAGAAAAAAGGTCATCAGGGTTATCCCTCTCGCCGGTGGCTAAAGACTTTTTTGAAAGTGACACCATCGGGCGACTTTTGCCAGCTCGGAAGGCCTAGAAAAATAGCGAAAGCTCGCGCTTGGCATTTTCAGGTGAGTCCGCGGCATGAATGACATTTTCAGTTACGCTGGAGCCGAAATCACCACGGATCGTCCCCTTCGCTGCTTTCGAGGGATCGGTTGCCCCTATCAGCTCCCTCATCTTAGAAACGGCCTGCTCGCCTTCCACAACCATGACGACGACTTCTCCGGAGAGCACGTGGTTGACCAATCTATCGAAGAAAGGCTTTCCCCTGTGAACGGAGTAAAGTCCCTCAGCGAGTTCGCGGTTAAGCATCAGGCGTCGCTGTGAAACCACCTTCAGGCCGGATCTTCTGATGCGGGAAATTATCTCCTCAACAAGGCCCTTTTTGACCCCATCAGGCTTTATCATCACAAACGTCTGTTCGCTCAAGTTTTTCCACCAGATTTCGATCGCTGGGTCCACTTCAGGTGAGCCGGCTTGCGCCCCAGGGAAAAGTTGCGCCGGCATTTGCTGGAACAGAAAAACATGATGGAGCCGTCTCTCCTCACGAACATTAAGCCTGTCCCTGGTTCAACACGGCCCCCGCAGAAAGAACACTTTCGAGTCACGGGCATCTAGGGCACCCTAATCTCTCTGGCCTCTCGCTCGGTTTCCCGAAGCATTAAAATATCACCCACGCGCACCGGACCCTTTACATTTCGGGTGATAATGCGCCCCTTGTCGCGACCCTCAAGTACCCGGCATCTCACCTGCATTATCTCACCAGTTACCCCGGTGCGCGCCCGGATCTCAATCACTTCGGCGGGAAAGCCCATGTCCGCTTCGGTAGGCATTCAGGTCACTTTTTAAGCTGTTTGACGCTCTCGATTATCTCCTTTACGGCGTTGGCAGCCTGTCCCGGGTCAACTATGGCTATGGCAGAAGAAGCAACTTCTAAGCCCGCAGCCGCGCCCAGCTCCCGCTTGCTCGGAACATAGACATAGGGGATGCCCTTCTCCTCAGAAAGGGGAACCAGGTGGGCGACGATCTCAGCTGGCTCAACATCCTCTGCTATCACCACAAGCTTTGCCTGCTTGCGCTCCACGGCTTTGGTGACCTCGTTGGTCCCTTTTCTGAGCTTGCCAGAGTCCCTCGCCATCTCCACTGCCTCGTACACCTTGTCCGCTAACTCCTTCGGGACCTCGAAGCGCACGTAAATCGGCTTGGCCACTCCAAACACCTCCTTCAGTTTAGACCTCATCATTCAACGGTTTTGGTGATTATTTATTATGCAGGCTGCAGTTAAAAGACTGTTGTCTCCCCATTTTAAAATTTAACGACCATGGGGGTGCTTGGGCGTTCACCTGTGAGCATAAACGGCAACCAATTTTGGGGTTGTGGAATCAATTCTGACGAACCCGTATCTCTCCAGCTGCACAATGTCGCCGGCCTTCAGGCCAGCCACCGAAGGTTCGGCCAGCCCACTTTCCACAGTGGCATCGGGTTTAATCACTTCGAGGCTCACGGCACTGGCTGACACCCAGTGAATTTTCATCACGTCCATAACCTCGAGGCTGTGGAACGAGGCCTCCAGCACCGGCTCCTTCTTCTCAAGCTTAACGTTCATCAGATCCTTCAACCGGAAAATATCGCCGACCTTCAGGGATGAGGCATCATCACCGGAGATGTAAAAAACCAGAGCGCCGTCCTCGGCCCTCAATGGAATCACCCGCTCACCCGCCTCAGGCCTGCTGGGATGCAGGCGCAGCCGGACTTCCTTCAAACTCGGTGCACCGCGAACAAGCAATTTCACCGGGTTCACCACAAAGAAGTAGCGATTGGCAACAGGGTCCAAGAATTTTCTGTTGTAGGCGTGAAGGGTTTCCCAGCTCAAGGAGGCGTCCACCGGGGTCAGCCCAATGTCCAGAACCATTTGCTTTATGGCCTCGGGCAAAAAACCCCGCCGGCGCAGCGCAGCGATGGTCGCTAGCCTGACGTCATCGAATCCCGTCATCCTGCCGCTTTTAATCAGCTGCATCGTCTGGGTTTTGCTGAGCTCCACGCCGGGGATGGACAGGCGACCATATTGAACCGCGGTGGGATATCTCCACCCCAGATGCTCATACATGATCCTCTGGCGCTGCTCGTTGACCTCGTGTTCCTTGCCCCGGATGACGTGAGTTATCTCCATGAGGTGATCGTCTATCCCTGCAGAAAAATTGTAAAGGGGCCAGACGGGGTACTTCTCGCCAACCCGCGGATGGGGCTTCTTAACCAGGCGCAGAGCCGGCCAATCGCGCACGGCTGGATTGGGGTGTTTTAAATCTGTTTTTATTCGAACCACAGCCTCACCCTCCTCATAGCCGCCCGCGAGCATTTTGCGCCACCTAGCCAAATTTTCTGAACCGGGAAGGTCGCGGCAGGGGCAGGGAAGGCAGGAATCACGAAGCTTCCTGAATTCTTCAACATCACAATCGCAGACGTAGGCCTTTTCCTCTTTGATGAGTCGTTCGGCAAAGCTGTAGTAGATCTCGACACGGTCGGACTGATAGTACTCCTCATCCCAGCTGAGACCAAGCCACCTCAGATCACGCTTTATGAACTCATACATCTCCAGCATTGCATTCTCGGGGTTGGTGTCCTCAAATCTCAGGATGAACCTGCCCCGGTAGCGGCGGGCATATTCATGGCTAAGAAGCGCTGCCCGGATGTGCCCTATGTGCAGGGGGCCGTTGGGGTTGGGGGCAAACCTAGTAACAACGGTGGAGTATTTATCCACCTCGGGAAGCTCGGGCAAACCCCGCCTCTCTTCAACCCTTTTCTCAGGCAGCCCCACTTTCCTTATCTGAAACTGCTGTTCTTCTGGGCTCATCCTGTTGACCTGTTCAACTATTTGATCCACAACTAGAGACAGCTCTGCAATCCTCGATTTCCAGCCGGGCAGCTCGGCAAGTATTTTACCCAGCACTGCCTTAGAGCTGGCCTTCCCCCCGTGCTCGAGCGCGTTGAAGAGCGCCCACCTCAGGGCCGCCCGTTTAACATCCTCCACAGATCTCCCCTCCGGCCACCCAACTGGCTATTGAAATCCAACCCATCAGAACTCCCGCTCAACAACAAAATCGGCGATTCCAAGCAGCGCCTCCTTGGCCCTTGAGTCGGGCAAAACTTCCAGTTTCCGTTTTGCCTCGGCAACCAATTTGCGGGCCCTCTCCGCGACATAATCAATGGCGCCAATCCTCTTCAGAACTCCTATCGCTTCACGGATTTCCTCATTGGTCGCGTGGCTCTTTCCAAACGCCTTCAGCAGAACCCCTCTGTCCTCATCGGAAGCGGTGGTCAGTGCCCTCACGATTATCAATGTTCTTTTTCCCTCCCTGATGTCACTTCCTATCGGCTTCCCGAACTTCTCCTGTTTACCCCAAACTCCCAGGACATCATCCTGCATCTGGAAAGCTACACCAATCAACCTGCCATAACTGGCAAGCGCCTGAAGCTTTTTTCCATCGGCATTTCCCAGCAGGGCACCGGCCTTGGCGGCAGCTTCCGTAAGGGCACCTGTCTTGCCGCTGATCATCCGCATATATTCCTCTTCCGTGACATCATCACGGCTTTCAAAAAGCATGTCAAGCGCCTGACCCTGACACAGCTCAAAGCTTGCCTTGCTCAGGGTGTTGAAAAGCTCCAAAGTTCTCTCCAGGTTAAGTTTAAGCCGGCTGGCATTAGCCGCCGCCGCTTCAAAGACCTTCGCAAACAGGGCATCGCCGGCGATTATCGCTATCGGCTCACCCCAAATGACGTGCACGGTCTTCACGTTTCTCCGAAATTCATCGTGATCCATGATGTCATCGTGAATCAGGGTGAAGTTGTGAAACATCTCCAAGGCGGCGGCCGTCTCGATGGCGTCCTCCTTTTTGCCACCGACAGCTTCGCAGGCTGTCAGGGCCAAACAGGGGCGCAATCTTTTGCCACCGGCTTCGATCAAATGCCGCATCGCCTTCGCCAATACCTCGGGCTGAATTTCCCTTGGGACCCAGCGATCAATCTCGGGTTCAACTAGGGCAGCACATTCTTCAAGGTACTTCAACACATCCATCTCAATCACCAAGAACTAAGGAGGTGCCATTCCGGAGCTGATGCAATCTGTCATCTTCATATCCCAGTTCCCGGCCAAGCTCGACCATCAAGCGAAGTTTGTCAAAGGTGCTGTGGCAGGGGATCAGATTATCGGGTTTCACGAGCTCCAGAAACTCGGCGGTGTCCGCCCTGCCTGCGTGACCAGAGACGTGGACTCCCCGATAGATGTGGGCTCCCTTGGCCATCAGCTTTGTCTCAAGCAGCTCCCGGTTGGATTCGTTTATCGGGTTTGGTATGACGCTGGCAGAAAAAATGACCTCATCGCCATCACAGATGTCCAGGGGCAGCTGGCCGTTGGCAATCTTCGACAAAACCGAGGTCGGTTCTCCCTGATGCCCCGTGCAGACCAGCACATAATCACTGCGTGATTTGCTTATCTCCCTCAGTAAGTTGTGCACTGCGTTGGGGCGACCGTGAATGCTCAACTCGGGAGGAAAGTCCACCAGCCCAAGGTCCATCGCCGCCGTGCAGTAGTTCCGCAGCGAGCGACCGACGAGGACGGGCGTGCGGCCGATTTCAAAGGCAAGGTCAACAATGGATTTCAGCCTGACGATGTGTGAGGAAAAAGTTGTCACGATGACGAGCCCATTATTGGAGCAGGCCTCACCCATGACCTCCTTCAGCATCTGCCGGGCGTGGGCCTCAGACTTCGTCGGCCCTGGCTCATCCAGCCTAACGGCACCAACCAGAGCCGCCAGGAGCCCATCGCTCGCCAAACGTTTCAACCTGGCTCGATCGGTCCTCTCGCCGAGCAACGGTTGTTCATCCAGCTTGAAGTCGCTGGCAAACAATACTGAATCGTCTTCCTTCTTCACCAGGACAAAAACCGTGTGGAGGATGCTGTGGGTAGCGTTGATGAACTCAATATCAATCCCGTGAGTTCTTATCGAGTCCCCGGGATTAACCGTGATGAGCTCATTTTTTATCCTGGGGCCGCTCTCCTCGCGCAGCAGCCTTTTGGTCAACTCGATTGTGAAGGGAGTGCCATAGATGGGTGCATTGTAAGCATAAGCCAGCTTGCCCACGGCGCCTATGTGGTCGAGATGCCCGTGGGTGAGCACGATCGCCCTTACTCTTCTCCCGTGAAGGATGTTGTCATCCGGGATGCCGTTGATGTTGATGAGTTCCTCACGGCTCATCCTCCCTATTTCCGCATCCTCAAAGGCCATGATGCTGTCGAGCCTTATTCCCATGTCAACGATGATGTAATCCCCATCAAATCCCAGGGCAGTCATGTTTTTGCCAACTTCGCCTAAGCCGCCGATGGGAATTATTTCAACGGTCAAACTCTCCGCAACCTCCCCGCTTTATCCCAGGTGAAGCCGCGGGCCAGAAGCCAATCGCGCGTCCTTCCCGTGATGATGAAACTGGCCTGCCGCAGATCGGATATCCTCCGGCAGCCGGTCAAAAACATCGCTGCCTTGAGCTCCATCATAAAGTCATTGAGGAATTCCACAACCGCAGCTTTTCCCCTCTGAGCCGCCCGGAGGGCCGGCAAAGCGATGCCCACAAGATCGGCGCCTAAGGCCAGGGCCTTGGCCGCATCCAGCCCCGATCGTATGCCCCCGCTGGAGATCACCGGTACTTTAACCGAGAGGGAAACTTCGGCTGTGGTAACTGCGGTAGGTATGCCCCAATCCCAAAAGATCCCCCCGACGGTTGACCCCCCATCCGTCCTCAGTGCCTCAACACCCGCCCAAGAGGTGCCGCCCGCACCGCTGACGTCGATCGCCGAAGCTCCGGCTTCGGCCAGCTCCTTTGCCACCTCGGCACTCACCCCACATCCGGTCTCCTTGGCGATAACTGGGACATCCAGACCCTCACAGATCTTGGCAAACTTCTTCAGGGCCCCGCGATATCTCGGTTCTCCCTCCGGCTGCACCAGCTCCTGCAAGGGATTCATATGAATGGAAAGTGCATCGGCATCGATCATCTCAACCGCCCGTCGTGCTTCAAAGAGACCAAAGCCCTGCACCAGCTGCGCCATCCCCAGATTCCCCACGAGAAAGACATCGGGTGCCACCGACCTCACCTTGAAGGTGTCCGCCAAGCTTGGATTTTCAATTGCCGCTCTCTGGCTGCCAACCCCGAACCCCAGGCCCAGCTCCTGGGCAGCGGAGGCGAGGATTTGATTGAACTTCTTCCCCAAGGCACTGCCCCCGGTCATGGGTGCTATCATGATGGGGGCGCTGAGCTTGAAGCCCAAAAAGGTTGTCCTCAGGTCCACCTCATTAAAATCTATTTCCGGCAGGGCCCTATGCACGAACTCTATATCGCAGAATCCGGTATCCTTAAAAATTCCCTCGACATCCTCCCTGAGGCATATTTTGATGTGGTCATCCTTTCGGCCGCTGGTTTTATCCACCATTCTATTTCCCTCCTGTTATCACGGTGCCCAAGCCGCTTTTACCCTGTAGGGCTTCTCGAAGAACATTCGGCTTGGCTGCATTTACTATTTCCGCCTCTATGCCCAACCTCGCCAGCTCCAGCAGCTCCAGCACCTTGGCCCGCATGCCGCCGGTCACATCTCCCTGATCACCCTTTTCCAGCGAGGACACCAGATCCACATCTGCCGGAGTTATCACCCGCAACAGCTCCGCCCGATTATCTTTTTTGGGGCAGGCGGTATAGACCCCATCGACATCGACGCCGAAGACCACCCGGGAAACACTCAATTTTCTCGCCAGGTAAGAAACCAGCTGATCCCCGGAGATGATGCTCACGCCTTTCTTCGCGTCAAAAACAACATCACCATAAAGAACGGGGACGAGCCCCAGTGCCAGCATTTTTCTCACCGGTTCGAGCTGCATCGATTCGATTCTGCCATCGCTGGCGATCAAGCAGGCCGAAGGCTGGACCGCCATGGCGGGGATGCCCTCCCCCTGTAAAGCCTCAACCAGATATGAGTTCAACTTTTCCATAGCTCGGTGAGTGAGAGAAACGCCAATCAGCTGGGTCTTTTCGCGGTAACCGCCGGTTATCTTATATCTCGACGCCAGGGGGTGCCCAAAGGAGCCGCCGCCGTGCACGATGATGAGCGGTGATTTAATTCCCTTCAACTCCCGCGCCAGCCTTTTGATAACCCCAGGCCTGACGGTGAAAGGTTTTCCCTTGTCAGTGATCACGCTTCCTCCCAGCTTCACGATCAACGGCTTCATTAAATCACTTTGACACCGCAATTGAGGCATAGCCCACTACCTGCGCCATAGGTCCGGCCGTGTCGCCGCTCGTGGCATATTTGAGCAGCTCCGCCTTTTTCGCCCCGAGCTTTTTCGCAGCCTGCAGCATTGCCGCAACCGGTCCGTAACCACACATGGTAATTCCTTCTTCATCCACTATCCGCACCACGCCGCTCGGATCCATCTTTATTATTTTTTCGATCACCTTTTTGTCCTTCTCCACCGCTGACCTCTGCGGCTCATAGTGGGTAAAATCAGTTGACGCCAGGATGAGGACATCTTTTCCCACGGCCGCCTCCGCAATCGCGTCACCGACCTCCAAGCTCGTCTGCTCGTCCTGCAGCATCATGCAGATCGGGACCATTTTGAAGGCATTGCCAAAAATGTGCTGCAGGAAGGGTAGCTGCACCTCAATCGAGTGCTCGTAGGCATGGGCCAGATGATCGACGTCTATAATTTCTGAGGCAAGCCTGATTCCCTCGCCCAATTCCCGGTCGATTTCAATCTCCCCAAGTGGTGTCTTCCATTTTCCCGAGGTCATTATCGCAACCCCCGATCCCGCTCCGGTATGGTTTGGGCCCAAGATGACAACGGACCGGGGAATCCCATCCTCAGCAATCCTGGCAAAGCCATGGGCCGCAACGGGACCGGAATACATGTAGCCTGCGTGGGGGGATACTAGGCCAACCAACCTCCTCGGGCCCCTTTTGACCGTCGGCAATTTACCAGGGCCATGCTCGCTCAAATAACACTCCTCTATCTGCCTCAGCAGTTCCGCCCGAGAGCCGGCATAAAACTGGCCTGCGACGACCGGAGATCTCAACTATTCACCGCCAGCCTTTGTTTCGAACTCCTCAACTTGGACTCCGAACGGCTGGTCTGGTAACAGTTCACCCCTTTCCCGAAGAACCTGCCTAGCGAGAAGCCAGAAAACCAAAGCCAGTGCCTTGCGTCCCTTGTTGTTGGTGGGGATCACCAGATCGATATCTGCGGTTTCATTATCTGTGTCACAAAGCCCCACCACAGGAATACCCACCTGAGCAGCTTCCCGCAGGGGCTGCTCGTCCGCTATAGGATCCGCGATAACGAGAACATCGGGCTCCATGTACCCACTGTAATGGGTGTTTGTGAAAGTCCCGGGAATGAATCTGCCAATCATCGGCACAGCACCGGTTACCTCGCAGAACTTCTGCGCCGGCCTCTGCCCGTACTGTCTTGCGGCCGCCACGACGATTTTGGATTTGCTGAATCGGGCTAGGAACTTTCCGGCAACCGCTATGCGTTCATCAGTCTTTCGGATGTCCAGCACGTACAGACCATCGGGCCTGGCTCGGAAGATGAAAGGCGCCATGGCCCCGGTCTTCTGCCTGGTGCCGATGTGGACGCCGCTCGACAGGTATTTGTCAAACTCTATCAGACCTGCCGCTCCCTCGCCAAATTCCGCCTCGTTCATCTCAATCCACTCATCCTGGCTCTATCTCCCAATTCTTCCTCTATACGGATCAGTTCATTAAGCTTAGCGATTCTCTCGCCACCAACAACCCCCGTCTTGATCATCGGGCAGCGCCAGGCCACGGCGAGGTGGGCGATCGTCTCATCGGTGGTCTCCCCGGATCGGTGGGAGATGACCGGAAGGTAATTGTTCCTCTTTGCCAGCTCCAGGGCTTTAAAGGCATCGGTCAGGGTGCCTATCTGGTTGGGTTTGATAATGATGGCATTTCCGGCCTTTAGCCTGATCCCGGTCTCGATCCGTTTCACATTGGTGACAAAAATATCATCACCGCAGATCAGGCACTTATTTCCCACTTTTTTTGTCAGCTCCGCAAAACCCTCGAAGTCCTCTTCGTGAAGTGGGTCCTCGACATAAAAGAGTTTAAACTTTTCAATCAGCTCCAAAATGAAGTCCAGATGTTCTCCCCGGTCCCGCGTTACCGCCTCTCGCCTGTAGTTATACACCCCACTTTCGCTGTCGTAGAAACTGCTTGCGGCCACGTCAAGAGCCGGCCTCACCGCAAAGCCCACCTCATCGCTAATCGCTTCACAGGCTCTGGCGAGAAATTCGAGGGCCCCCTCATTGCAAATGTTCGGCGACCACGCCCCCTCGTCACTCTTCCCCCGCGTGAAGGAACTATTCGCCTCACTGAACATCTCACCCACCTTTTTATGAACCAGGGCATTGGTGAAGGAGGCTTCCGAGAACCTCCTGGCACCAACCGCCACCACCAGATATTCCTGAAAATCGGGTGCGTATCCTCCGGCGTGCTTGCCGCCGCCGATGACATTCCCCAGCGGGAAGGGCAGCTCGCAGACCTCATCCCCGCAGAGATACCGGAAAAGAGGCACTTTTTTGATGGACGCGGCCGCCTTAGCCACCGCCATTGAAATGGCCACAGTGGTGTTTCCCCCCAGCTCTGACAGATTCGGGGTCCCATCTATCTCCCGAAGGGCCTCATCAACCTGCCTCTGGTCAAAGGCATCAATCCCGGCCAGCTTCGGGGCAATCCGTTTCGCCTTTTCCACCGCTTCATCCACCCCTCCCCGAGGAAAGTCAACGACCTCCAGTTTTCCCTTGCTGGCTCCACTGGGGGCTGCCGCCCTGCCGAAAGCCGTACTTTTCCCATCATCGACATGAACATCTACTTCTATCGTGGGCCTGCCCCGGCTGTCCAGTATTTTTCGGGCAACTATTTTTCTGATCGTCAGCTTCAACTGTACCGCCTTATTTCACATAGCCAAGAATATTTAAAATGCTTCTTATTGTCCTTTTAACTCCAACGGTTAAGCTTAACCGCTTAATCAACGTTGGGGTCTTTCCCGGCTTCTTTTGTGCCGACAACTTATGCTGCTGAAGAAAATTAAAATCAGATCAAACTCTAGAAGTCCTAATTCTGAAAAACAATCACAAATGGTGGGGCCGCCAGGTTCTACCGTGAATTTGGGTTCAAGTCCCTATTTCAGAATCTGAAAATGCCCGCAGAACCAGAGAATTGAACTTTCCTCATTGTCCCATGTTATCGCATATAAATCGCTGTCGTATTTCAATGACGGAAAACCATGCAAAACGCCGAGATCGAACCCGGATGCGGACAACGGAAGGTGTCGCTGAGGCCGCTCAAACAATTCGCCGCCAAACTGCCGACCTCGGCGCTGCTCCGAGAGATCCTGCTGACCGAGCCGGACGAGCTGGATTCACGAGAGTTCTTGGGCCGCCTTCCCGTTTGGTTGCAGCTGTCGCGCAGACCAGAATTTTTTGGTTTAAGGTACTGACGAGCGAGGAAAGGTTTGGAAAAACGCAAGACTGAGGTTTGCTTCAGACTTCAGCCCGCAGTTTTGATTGAGGGCAAATCCTCGATCGCGGCTTTGTATATTGCCCAAAGCGAGCTCTCGGTGGCGATTTTTCAAGCATCTCTAGCTGTAAGACAGTACCCATATCTCAGTTTTCTCGGGTAGCTTATCCTTCGAGACCTCGACCTCGCTGGAGCTGATGCGCTTCACGTTTTTCTTTCCTTGTAAGAACCCCTCAACGCCAGCTATCTGAACGGAAAGGCCCTTCACCGAGTAGTGCATGGGAACCGCGATCCTTGGCCTTAGAATGTTCACCGTCTCTGTCGCCTCACGGGCATCGATGGTATAAACTCCACCGACAGGGACAAACAACACGTCCACCTCGCCTATCTCCCCAACCTGCGAACTCGTCGGCACGTGGCCGATGTCCCCCAGATGGCACATTCTCAGGCCGTCTATCTCAAAAACGTAGACGATGTTCTCGCCCCTCTGCTTTCCCGCACTCTTGTCGTGATAAGTCCGGATGCCCCTTACCCTTATTTTGTCCACCACTTCCTCGCCGCCCCTGCTTATTGTTTTTGCCCCCGGCTTTGCGACGAGGTTTACCCCGCTCGCGTGGTCAAAGTGACTGTGGGTGACTAGGACCAAATCGGCTTTGACTCCCGGTGGTTTCAGTCCAACCGAGACCCCATCATGAGGATCGATAACTACGGTCTTTTTGTCCCTGACCTCGAAGCAAGCGTGTCCCCACCATTTCACCTTTACCATTTGGCTCCCCAAACTTCCTTTACTAAGCGCAGAACATAAACCTATCAGTCCTGTAAAGTCCACTTTCCAGGATAACATCCTCTGTCGTTTTAGGTCAACATCACCTGCAGGTTCCACCGCTCATAAAAAGAATGAAGTCAAGGACCGCGAGCGGAGAACTCACATAGCTGCGGAGGGGCACTGCTTTTTCAAATTAAGCGGAAGAATTACCTACTCCCTCGCCGGAGGTTTTTAGGAATTTGTAGGATCCAAGGATAGGTAAACGTGCCACCTAGATTAGGACCGGGCGCCCCGAAGCCATCTGTACCGCAAATGGCTAGAACCGCGTACAGATCTAGGTCTGAAGGTAGAATCCTCGCATTGTCGCTTCCGGTGAAGTCGAAGGTCGGCGCCATCAGATCTAAAGGCGCAATTGACCGCCTTATTACGGGGCTCCGCTGCGTGAGGTTAATAGTGCGAGTACAGTGTTAAAAGCGGGGCATAAGGATCTTTTAAAATTGAACGCGCAAACGTTCGGCGAAGAGTTTCTCCCTAACCGCAGAGGAACAACCTGGGGATGGGCGATGTCGTTGGAATTAACTATTTTTGTCGCCGCCTATTCGATGATTCGCTTAAAATTTACCGAGGCGATCACAAACATTGCCAAGTTGAAAAGCACTATTACCAGCAGATCTAAGCCAAGATTGGACAGATTCCCGCTTACCGTCAGCCCCCTAACTGCATCCACCAGGTAAGTCATGGGGTTAAACATTGAAATTTCTCGTATGATGGGGGGCATCATGCTGATGGGGTACAGCGCGTTGCTCATGAAGAAAAGAGGGAAGGTGATCGCCTGACCCAGCCCCATGAACCTCTCCCGGGTCTTCATGAAGGATGCGATGAAAAGGGATGCCGCGGCAAAGCCCCCTGAGGCGAAGAATATTATCAAGAAAGCCAGGATAAAATAAATGACGTTGGGGACGAACCCGACTCCCATGAGCAGGGCCACGGGAACAATTATCAGTATCTGGAATACCGCTCTGACGCCCGCAGCCATCGACCTGCCTATGACGGTGGCGTACCTAGGGGTGGGGGTGACGAGGAGCTTCTTAAGGATGCCGGAGTCCCTCTCCCACACTATGGTCAGACCGTAAAAGATGCTGACAAAAACCGTCGACTGGATGAGGACGCCAGGTGTTATGTAGGCTATGTAGGATATGCCCTCCGTCGGTATCGCCTTCACGGCGGCCATGATCGGGCCGAAGACAACGATCCACAGTATCGGCTGAATCGCCCTGGTGTAAAGCTCCGTCCTGTCATGTTTGAGCCTTCTGAGTTCAAGCTCCATCATGGCAAGCATGGTCCTCAGCGAATTAATCAGGCCTACCCCCTCCCGATCATTCGCCTCACGTGTCTCACCTCGCCGATCCTGTCGTGCGATTCAAGCCTAGTTCCGGCGTACTTCAGGAAGACATCGTCCAAAGTCGGCTTGGTTATGCTGATCCTCTCAACGGAGACGCCCCCCGACCGCAGGATCTCCATAATGCCGGGCAGGGCCCTTTCTGCGTCACCAACCACGAGGCTGATTTTGGAATCGCTTGCGGTCACGTCGTTCGTCATACTCAGCGCCCTGAGCCTTTCCCAGCAATCCCCGCTGATCTTTTCACCTTTTATCTCGAACTGGACTACCTCGCCCCCGACGGAACGCTTAAGCTCCTCTGCGGTGCCCTGCTTCATGATCTTCCCCCGGTTTATTATGGCTATTTCATCCGAGTAAAGATCGGCTTCATCCATGTAATGCGTATTGAAGAAAATCGTTGCCCCGTAATCTTTCCTGATCTGGGCAAGTTCCTCCCAGACAACTTTTCTGGCGGAGGGATCAAGACCGATGGTGGGTTCGTCCAAAAACAAAATTTTTGGTTTGATCAAAATCGTGCAGGCGATCTCAAGTCTTCGTAGCATTCCGCCCGAATAATTCTTGACGAGGTCATTTGCCACCTCGCGCAAACCCATTTTTTCCAGTGCCTCCTCGATGGCCGCTTTCCTTTCGCGGGGCGGGATTCCGTAGATCTTGGCGTAGATGAGGAGGTTTTCGTACCCGCTTATGTCCGTCCAGACGCTCATCTCCTGGGGGATGTAGCTCACCAGCTTTCTGATCTCAGCGCCCGCGCGCAAAACGTCCAGTCCGAAAACGCGGGCTTCGCCTGAGGTCGGCTTTATTTGGGTAGTAAGTATCCTCATCAGGGTGGTTTTGCCCGCGCCGTTCGGTCCCAGCAGGGAAAAAATCCTTCCCGCCTCCACCCGCAAATCGACGCCCTCCAAGGCCTTGACCTTGCGATCGTAAACCTTGACCAGATCTCTAACTTCAACTGCCAGATCCGTAAAATCACCTAAATTTACCTTTGTTATTTGATCCGCTTAATCGCCCTCAGACGCCGCGCCACCTCACCGTTCTCTACCTTTCCGCACGTTTCCACGTCCCATGTCTTTATTGGCACCCCGTTTTATCAGTTTCTCATTTTCTCACCGAATTTCCACCAGAATGACGCGAACCCCGGACTCGAGCTCGACGGTAAGCTCTCCTCTTTCCCCGTCGATTTCAAGGACTTCGCGCGCAACTATTCTTGGTAGTCACTGAGCTCCTTTCTCCGCCCATTCCCTTCCGGGAGATCGTCTTTTGCCGTGGGGTCACCGTGCAACTTGTGTCTGTCTGGTCTTTTATTTGTACTCTTTTAGCGGCGAATGTTTTGCGAGGAGCGAGGCCGAAGCGCCCCTTCGCTGATTTCCCCGGGGCACGAGGCCGGGTGGGCGGACAAATCCACTTCCGCCAGAAAACTGAAAGAAGACGGTTTTCTAAATTTGCACGCCAGTTCCGGTACCCCATCCTCGGGCTGCCGGAGGTGTGCTGGATATGTGTGCCCGTTTTCCGCACCTGTGTCGGATTTGTGCCCACATATCCGGCACGGAAAGCGAGCCGGCGCCGGTAAAGTGCATGGGGAAATGGAAGCGGAGGGCGAAATGTTACGGGGGACTTTTATGCTGCCAAGACTGCGAACAGTATCTCCAACATATAAAAGGAGGTGAGGTACTCACCGCGTAGGCGCACCTGTACTCAAAGTTCACCCCCTTCGCTTTGCCGAGACCAAGAAAATCCCTCCAAACTTCACTCGGCCCTCTCGACGGCGTATATCCTCGCGTGCAATTTTCCGTTGAGGCTGTAAAGCTTCGCGGCTGCCCTGAAACGGCTCCCCCTCCTGATCAATTGCCTCGGTCCCGCGTACTCGTCCGGAATTAAAACCGCCCGGAACTTTCCATCGACGAAGAGAATCGCCTTTCCCTGCAGGACCCTCTCGACCTCAAAGGTGTGGACATCCGCGGGAGCACGCGCCGCCGTGGAAGCGCCGGCGGGGAGTATCCTGTTTCCCCGCTCCCTGATTTGGTCCTCGTCACGGAGCTTTTGCATCGCCGCCCTCTGCGCGCCCGGGCCGGCGCCGTTGCCCTCGAACTCGCCGCTCAGCTCCGTGATGGAGATCCCCTCCGCACCGGACCTCAGAACTCGGGTTAGGAGCTGCTTGGAAACCTCCCTGACCTCCCTGCTGAACTCCCTCAGCCTCTCCCTCTCCAGCTCCTCGTCGAGCTCGGCCAATTCCTCCGGCTCAGCTTCGGGGAGCTCCGGCGCGCAGCTCTCTGCCTCAGCGATCAGCTCCGCGGGCATCGGGCTCTCCTGCAGGGTGCCGAGCCTGAGGACCGGCTTCAGCTCCGAGTTGAGGCTCTTCACGATGCGCTTCATCCTCTCCGCCATCCTCCGGCTCGCCCTCAGGTAGCTGACGTCCAGCGTGTCCTCGGCGGCCAGTATCACGACCCTGCCGAACCTCCTCCTCCCCGTCCTGCCCTTCCTCTGAATGTACCTGATCTCGCTCGGGACGGGCTCGTAGAAGACCACGAGATCGACGCTGGGGATGTCCAAGCCCTCCTCGGCTATGCTCGTCGCGACGAGGACCTTTATCTCGCCGCTCCTGAACCTCTCGAGGAGCTGGGCCTGCTCCTCCTGGCTCATCCCCTGGTCGCCTGCCCTGTCCGACTGCCCGATGAACCTCGCGGCTGATATCCCTGCCTCAGAGAGTTTCGAGACCAAGTAAGAGGAGGTGTCCCTGTACTGCGTGAAAACGATCGCGCTCGACGACGGCTTTTCCGTGAGCTGCTGCTTCAGCACCTGCTTCAGGGCATCGACCTTCGGGTGCTCCTCCACGGAATCGAGGGCCCTGTAGACCCCGGCGAGCCAGAACCCGGAAGCCAGGGTCCTGTGGCTGAGCTTTTGGCTTTCCCGGATACGGTCCAGGAAGCACCTCAGCGTGTGCGGCCCCTGGCTCTCCAGCAGCTCCAGGGCGTGAAACAGCGTCAGGGCCGAGGACTGGGTGACGACGGCGCTGAAAAGCCTGCTCCTCTCCTCCTCAAGTGAAGTTTCCTCTATCCTGTACCTCAGCTCCTCCCCGAGCCTCAGCAGGTCTGTCCTGAATATATACCTGGGGTCCTTCCTGATGGCCCCCATCGAGGTAAGTCTCCGAAGCCTCTCCTCCAGCATCGACCTCAGGGCCTTCTGGATGCCCTGGTAGGAATCGGGCAGCCGGATGAACTTCCAATCCACCTGGATGGGGCTCACGTAGGGCTTGACGTCAGGGTCCTCTTCCGTCCTGGCCTCGACGTGCTCGATACAGAGCGCCCGGCAAATCTCCTCGATTTTTTCCCTGTCGGCCCCGGGGCTCGCGGTCAGCCCCAGGATGATCGGGTATGGGGCCTCCCTCATGTAGGCCTCGGCGACCCGCGTGTAGGCGTAGTTCTTCCTCGCCCTGTGGCACTCGTCGAACACGAGCAGGCTGAACCTGTCCAGCCTCATGCCCAGCTTCTGGTCGTTGTGCACGACCTGGGGAGTCGCAAAGTAAATGCGGGCCGGACCACCCCAGGCCCGGAGCCGGAAGTTTGGTGAGTATTTCCCGGTCAAGACCTGAACGTCCTCGAGGCGCAGCTTCAGGAGGCGGAGGAAGGTGTTCCGGTGCTGCAGGACCAGCGGCCGCGTGGGGGCCATCACCAGGACCTTGTGGTCGCTATACCTGTAGAGGAAGTGCGATGCCACCAGAGCCGCGATGATCGTCTTGCCCAGGGCGGTCGGCAGAACTACCAGCGTGTTCCTCTTTACCGCTTCCTCGGCGATCCTGAACTGGTAGTCCCTCTCCTCAAGAGCCTCTCTCCTCACGAGCGGGTTTATCTCGAACATGGCCCCATCCTAATTTCTGCCGCTCCCCTAATCCCTTGCCCGGAGGGGGCGCCGAAAGTAATCCGTGGCTATACCTCGATGACCTCTGCTTCCTTCTTGGGCCTCGGCCTTTCGGCGGAAGGTGGGTTGACTTTTTCCACCCCGCTCACCACTCTCTCCAGCTTCTCGTCATTGATTATCTGCTTGAACTCCTTGAACTCCAGAATGTTCCTGATTACCAGCCCCCTCTTCTTCGTGGGGTTGCCGGATGCGTCGATTGGGTTTATCTCGACGCCCAGCCTCTGGGGCGACCCTCTGTACGACGGCAGCTTCAGTATGAACACGCTCGCGATGCTCGTCGGCCTCCTCTCCCACTCCTTCCCCTTCTCCAGGAACTGCTTCAGGGTCTGCTCAAGCTTTTCCTCAGACAGGTTTTCATCCCCATGAGGAGATAGCAAGGCTGGTTAAAATTAGTTTCTGACGCATGGCGAACGGAGAAACAGGGGGAAATCAACTCACCTCGGTAGCCGACCAACCCCATTCTCCCTTTCAAAAGTTGAAAAATTCGGCCCATATATTGGGGAGCGGATGTACAGGTGCATGATGTGCGGGAGAACCCTGCCGCCTGAAAAAGAAAAGATCTTCCTAGGTCCCGACTGGAGAGAAGTTAAATGCGTCTGCGGTTCGAGGATCTTCGTGAAAACGAGGCCGCAACGCGTTAAGCGGGTGAAGGCGATATGATGACGGCCAAAGGAAACTCATATATGGGCGGTCAGAGGTTGCACCTCGTGCTCGGCTGCGGCGATGTCGGGTTCGAGGTCGCAAGCAGGCTCAAGGAGCGAGGCATGGCGGTAGCCGTTGTCGAGAAGGACGCTGGTAAAGTGAAAGAGCTGAGGCTCGCTGCTGGTCACGATGTTTACTTGGGCGACTTCCGGAGGCCTGAGGTGCTTAAGCAGGCTGGAATCTCTCGGGCCGATGCTGTGATCCTAACAGTTCCGGATTTCGCCACAATTAGGCAGGCTCTCAAGGCTATCAACTCTTTGAAGAAAGAGTTAGGGATAAATCCCGCGGTAATAGTCCGGGTTGTGCATGAAATAGAGGCGGAAGAGGCGAAGCGGCTAGGCGCGAGCGACGTTGTGCCCTCTGCTCAAACGATCGCCGATGCCCTTGTTGACAAGATAAAGCCTAAGAAACAAAAGGCCAGTTAGACTAAAAAAAGATGGGGATGAAATGGAGAAAAGAGAAAAAAGATCAGATTTCTGGACCAGGCACGGAGCGCTCCTGGAGAGCATCGGAGATGGCAGCTTCGAGAGGGACTTCAAGGAGGACCCACGCGGCTGTCTACAAATGCTGAGGGCGATGTTGGACGAGCTCTTCCCATACAGGTGCGAGGAGTGCGGAAGGTGGCTTCAGCGTGGCGAAGTCCGCGGGTATCAAGAGGGAAAGAAGATGAAAACCCTCTGTTTCGACTGCTTAGCCAAGCACGTTTCCGAATCAAACGCTTCGGGTGGGTTCGTTTACCCCTGACCGACCCACCATGTAGTCTTAATTTCAGGCCTCAGCCTCGATTTGCTTCTCAGAAAGAACCTCATTCATCCCGAGCGCCCGCTTTATCCTCTGAATCAGGTCCCTGTTGTCAAAGGGCTTCGTGATGAAGTCCACGGCACCGAGTTCACTCGATAGCTGCCTGTAAATTTTTGAACCCAGAACGCTGAGCATTATCACCTTGGTCTGAGGGATGGACTCTTTGATCAACCGGAGCGCCGAAATGCCGACTATCGTGGGCATTAGGATGTCGAGCAAGATCAGGTCTGGCTTCTCCTTTTGCAGCTTGGTTAAGCACTCCTGCCAATCCTGCGCGGTCTTCACCTTGAATCCTTCACTCTCCAGTAGTACCTTGACCGCTTTGCGGATGTTTGGGTCGTCGTCCAGCACCAATATCTTTTTGGCCATCGTGAAATCCCCTTCAGCCCAGCGCCTGCTTCACCCTTCTTACCAAGTCCTCGTTGTCGAACGGTTTTGTGATGTAATCCACAGCCCCCAGCTCCTTGGATATTTCCGCGTGAAATTTCTGGCAGAGGGCAGAAAGTCCGCTGGGCTTGACCACCCCGACTCCGGTGAGGAATATCACCTTCACCTTCTTGTTGGCCCTCTTTATTCGCCTGCAAACCTCGCGGCCATCCATTCCCGGCATCATGATGTCGAGCAAGATCAGGTCTGGCTTCTCCCTTTCCAGCTTTTCCAGACACTCCTTCCCGCTGAATGCCGTCACCGTTTCAAAATTTTCCGCCTCCAGCAACAGTTCAACTGCCCTCACGATGGCGCGAGAATCATCCACTATCATTATCTTCTTTTTAGCCACGGCACCTTCCCCGGTCCGCTATTTCCGTTTTTATTATCTCACTTTTTAGGCTTTAAAACCGATTCCATCTCGCCACAAAACCGACTTGACATCCGTGAAACACGGCCCCTCGCTGCGAGAGGGCCCAACCGCTAAGTCGGAGGCTCCCGCTCGTTTTTGATCTGTTCCTTGTAGCGCTGCCAGAATTCCATCTCAACCAGATCGCTGGTGATCAGGTCGACGGGCCTTGGCTTTGGTTCCTGTTTGAGCTGGATCCTGATCCTCGCCGCGAGGTACGCCAGCTTCGTCTTGCTGGGCACTTCGGGATCGTCCATGTAGCCGACGAGCCCGGCCCGCTCCAGAAGTTTGATGTGGTGCTGGATCAGGGAACGCGAGTATTTCTTTCCCAGAAACCGGTGAATGTAGCGAGCGATCTCTGACTTTCGCATGGGCCTTACATCAAGTAATGTCAAAATGATACGGCGGACCGGGTGACCATAGGCCCGGATCACGTTCAGCGCCTCTGCGTCTGTCAGCGTCTTCCACGCGCCGGCTTCGGTGGCGGAGGCGACCTCTACCGTTTTTTCTCCCACCCTTCCCCCGGATAAACTCTCCCTGGTTTGTTATAAAATTTTTGTACTATTGGTTCAACTTCTTTAGAAATTTTAATAAAAAGAAGAAAAAGCGAATTCTAGAAAAAAGATTTGAAATTTGGTGCAATATTTTTTCAAAATAGCCTTTTTTGGCGCATTTTTGAATTTCGACCGTGGAAAAAGAGGTTAAACCGAGATCTCACGCCGCCGGGTCGCGTACTGCCCCGGTATTCAGGGGACGGGGCCTAGTCCTATTTGGGAGTGTGTGCGGCCTGGGCGTGCTAATCTTCATGACGGCGCTGATCGCTATCGCCGCGCTCTCGCCGGGAGGCGCCATCGTCCTGCCGCTGGCGCGCAACGGTGCCGAAACTGCTGCTGCAATCGCTATGGCGGTACTTTCCCTTGTCCTCTTTCCCGACCTGTGGAGGGCCATCGACCTGGCCCTGGCGCGCCACTACTGCCGCTGCCATTTCCTCGGCACCTCGTGGCGGGCTAGACGGGCGGCCATGGCGTTTGGCGCTGGGTGTATCCTGACCGCGCCCGTGGTCACCCTTGGCGCTTACCTGCTCGCTGCCCTCTGCCCTTCGGGCGTGGCCGTCTTCAACGTGAACGCGTTTGGGGAGGCTATACCGGAACTGACAATGTTCATCGGGCTTGGCCTGCCTGCGGCGGTGTACTCCTGTGCTAATGCCGTTGCGGTTCAAGGAAGCCGCTGGGCGCTGTTTCGCCGGCTTTTCGACAACCCACGGGCCGGAACAGACAGGGAATGGCACCTTGCCGCAAAATCCCTTTTCAAGCGAAGCGAGTGGATGCGGATCGCTAAGGACTTCTCGGTGGCCGTTCGCGGCCGAAGAAACGGTAGATATAAAGCAAACGTTTCAACATTTGAAAATCAAGATAGAAATAACTCAAGCCAAAAATAGAAGCGGTGTTGGGGCAGATGAGTCCTCGTGAGAAGGAACAGGTACAAAGACGGCGCGGTTCAGAGGACGCGGGCCGCCGTAAACCTCAAAATTTATTGCCGAAGGGGGGAGGGGGGGGGCGGAAATTAAAGGCCAGGAACCCAGAAAAAAGGAGACCTTTCCGGCCGGGGTGCTTTTGGAAGAACTGGAGAGGGTGAGGCCGGGGGAGCACCTCTGCTGCATTTACCGGAGCAAGGGCGAACGCAATTCCGTTCTGGTTGCTTTTCTCCTTGCCGGGCTGAAGAAAAATGAAAAATGCCTCTGCGTTTTGGATGAGAGCACCGAAGAGGAGATCATCCAGGCGTTTCACAAAGAGAAGGTGGATGTTGAGAATTACCTCAGGTCAAAGCAGCTGGAGTTTTTCAGGGCTGAGGAAACCTACCTCAAGGACGGCTACTTTGATCCGGACAGAACCGTGGAGATGATAAGGCTGGTTGAGGCGGCGGCGATCAAGGAGGGCTACACGGGGCTGAGGGGAGCCGCCGAGGCGAGCTGGTCGCTGCGGAAGCTGCCCGGGTCCGAGAGGCAGATGGAGTACGAGGCGAAAATAAGTCAACTGCTGCCCCGGAGCCGGATCACGGCGCTCTGCCTGTATGATGAGAGAAAGTTTACTCCCAAGGCCCTGATTGATGTAATCCATGTACACCCAAGGCACATCCTTTCCGGCATCGTGTGCGATAATCCCCACTACGTTCGGCCGGAGGATTTTTTTGCAGAGGAAAGAAGTGAAGCGATTCAGGCAGTCTATCAAAGAATGAGAGGTGACCTGGTTGAAAGAGCGAGGCTGGCCAGGGAACGGGAGCTGGCGCAGGAGCATATAAAACGGACGCAGGAATATCTCGAGCTGATAATTGACCGGATGCCTATCGGATTGATCGTCTGGGATAAGGACTTCAGGGTCAGGACGTGGAACGCGGCGGCGACAAAGATACTGGGCTTTTCCCGGGAGGAGGCGCTGGGGAAACATCCCTACGAGTTCATGGTGCCCCGGGAGGTCCAGCCGCAGATAGATGAGATCTGGCGCAGGTTGCTCCAAGGTGATCAGACCGCCCACAGCGTCAACGAGAATTTGACCAAGGATGGCCGGACCATCGTCTGCGAGTGGACGAACACACCGCTGCGAGAAGCCGACGGCACCGTGGTCGGCGTTCTCTCCATGTTTCAGGACATCACCGAGCGAAAGAGGGCAGAGGAGACGCTGCGGGAGAGCGAGGAAAGATTTCGCATGCTTGTTGAGACGATGAACGAGGGACTATCCGTGTTGGATGAGAAGGGCAACATCACCTATGTGAACGAAAGGTTCTGCAAGATGATGGGTTACTCGCGCGAGGAGTTGATCGGGCGCCGGATGATAGATTTTGTGGATAGCGAATATGTTAAGGTTTTTGAAGAAAATTTCAGCAGGGAAAAGAAAGGTGAACACAGTTCCTATGAACTCGTGCGGATCAGGAAGGACGGTCAGAAAATACATACCATTACCTCGGCGTCGCCGATTTTTGACCCGGACGGACATTTCAAGGGTGCCTTCGCCGTCGTCACCGATATCACCGATCTCAAAAAAATGGAGCAGGCGCTGCGGGAGAGTGAGGAGAAGTATTCGACTATAGTGGAGAAGGGTAACGACGGGATTGTCATCATTCAAGACGGACTTATAAAGTTCGTAAATACGAAGATATCCGAGATCACCGGCATCACCGCCAAGCAAGCGGTTGGAAAGCCGTTCGTTGATTTTGTTTCGCCGGCTTTTAGGGAAATTGTCGTTGAAAGGTACAAAAAGAGGTTGTCGGGCATCAAGGTTCCGGACAGATATGAGGTCGAGATCCTCTCGAAAAGCGGAAAGCCCATACCCTTCGAAATAAGTGCCTCGGTGATCGAGTACGAGGGCAAGCCGGCGGACATGGCGATAATCAGGGATATCTCCGAGCGCAAGCTGGCGGATGAGGCACTGCGGGAGAGCGAGGAGAAGTACCGCTCGCTGGTGGAATCCTCAGAAGACATGATATACATGCTGGACAAGGATCTCAGATATCTATCCGTGAACGAAGCCCTTCTGCGCAGCCTCGGCACTTCGAGGGATGAAGTCATTGGAAAAAATTTTGGCGACTTTCACTCGCCCCAGGAGACCAGGGAAATGAGAAAGAAAGTGGATGAGGTCTTCAGAACTGGAAGGGCAGTACGGCACGAGCACCGGCATCCCGAATCTCGCCAGGTATTTTTTAGGACCCTGAGTCCGGTTAAAGACCCCACAAGCGGCGAGGTCAAAGCGGTCACCATCGTCTCGAAAGACATAACTGAATACCGGCGGGCGGTGGAAGAGACTAAAAGGGCCTATGCGGAAGCGGCGGCGGCGAAGATGAAGGAGGAATTCCTCACCGTGGTCTCCCACGAGCTGAAGAGCCCGCTAACTTCGATAATCAGCTTTGCCCAGCTGCTGTCAGACGAAAGGCTCGGAAAGCTGAGCGAAAAGCAAAAGGAAGCCCTGGAAATCATCACTCAGTCATCCCAGCGCCTCAGGGATCTCGTTGATAGCTTGTTGGCCGTCTCCAGGTTAGAGTCCGGGATGGTTAAGTTCAAGATGAGAAAATTGCAATTGAGGGATCTTGTTCTTGAGGTAGTCAAGAAGCTGGAACCACTTGCCGCTTTGAAAAAGATCTCCATTTCCCAAAACGTGGCTAAATTGCCGCCGGTCAAAGCCGACCGAGAAGAGCTGGCCAAAGTTTTGACCAACCTGCTCGACAACGCCATCAAATACACTGCGCCGGGCGGCAGGGTAACTATTGAGTCGGAAAGGAAGAGGGGATTCGTTATCGTTAAAGTGACGGACACGGGCGTGGGCATAGCCCCGGAAGACATGCCCAAGCTGTTCACCAAATTCTTCCAGGCGGACAAAAGCCGTCCCGGAAGCGGCCTGGGCCTGTACATATGCAAAATGATCGTGGAAGCCCATGGCGGAAAAATCTGGGCGAAGAGCAGATTGGGAAAGGGGTCCACATTCTTCTTTACCCTTCCCCTCAAAAGGTAGTCACAGTGAACTACCCCCAGCTTTCGCAGGGGGCTTCCTGCTTCAGCGACGGAGCTTGCCCAGCAACCACAGCTTGCGCCGGGACGCTGAGTAGGGGCCCCATCTCCACAGGCGTTGGTTCGGGCCGTCCCAGCCCTACTAGGCCCCGTTGCAGTATATTCCACGAGTCGGCTTCGCCTTGAAAATCATTCGGGCGCCCGCGTTTATGTTGCTCGACGGAACTGGAGCGTCGGTCCCCCGAATACTTTCGGCGACCCCTCTCTCAAGAAGACAGAAAATCCAGACGCGAGGAAAATTTTTATCGGGGGCTGGCTTGCACATCGAGGAGTATGTAGGTGTTTATCGGCAGATTTTAGAATCCCTACGAAAAGCGGGGATACACGACCCGGAAGCCGCGAAGGTCATTCTCCAAGAGTTGGGGAAAGACAGAAGAGCCAACAAGGTAGAAGAAATGCGTATGAAAGGAACCGACGTGCCAGCGACCGAGAGGCAAAAGAAGTTTCTGGAGAGAAGAGGCGTTGTTTTTCCCCAGAACCTTTCGAAGTCGCAGGCCTCCGAGATCATCACAAGGCTGACGACACAGGCTTCGGCTAAATAGGATATGGTGTGGAAAATGCGCGGGGTTGAGAAAATGATAGGAGCAAGGCGGACATAGCGGGCACCTCGCTCGCGCAAAACAAAAACACGCTCCCGGGAAAGAAGGTGATTTGTTTGCCGAAGCGCGGTGCCCAATTGAATTTTGGAGCATTCGGCATAAAAGAATTTCCTCTCCAGAGCTGGCCGCTTCGATGTTCATACATAAAAAGGGTCTTTAGCCATGACTTTGCGGTCAGCATGAGAGGAAAGAAAAACACGCGGGCGGAGGAAGGGCTCCCCAAGTGGGCTCGCATCCTCCTCGAACTCAAGGCGCAGGTTAAGGCCGGAAAGCCGGCCGCAAGGAGGTGATCGGATGGGACAGACCCAAACACCCCAAGAAGTTAGAGAAATACCCCTTTCCCTTCTGGAGCAGGACCCGATGAACATTCGGGACGCACCAAAAATTGACGACGAATTTAGGGACTCGATTTCAAAAGGAGTAATCGAGCCGCTGGTGGTGCGGCCAGTCAGCTGTGTCGAGGACAAAAAAGCACGCGAGAAGCTGATCTCTAATGGCAAGCAGTTCGTGGTGACTGCGGGGGTCCGCAGATACGCGGCGGCGCTGTCAACCGACCTGAAGACGGTTCCTTGTATTGTCCGCGAAATGAGTGATCTAGAGGCACGCGCTCTCAGTATTTCAGAAAACAGACATCGAAAAGATATTCCTCCGGAAAAGTGGTCTGAGATTATTGAGGATTTTTATAACAGGCTGGAAGGAACAAAAGAACAGCGGATCCAAAGGATTAAAGAAATGACAGGAATAGAACGCAGCACAATCCAAGAATACCTTCTTCTCAGCGACCTTCCAGTTGATTTCAAGGCAAGGCTAAAGGAGCCAGAAGAACGCTCTGTTTTCGAAAAGGAGGCATTAGCAAGGATGCCGCCGGCGGCGTCCGAGGAAAAAGCTCCTTTTGAGTTACCCACTAAGGCTCACATCGAGCCGCCCAAGGTTCCCGAAAAGGTTATGGCGAAGCTTGTCCGAGACGAACACTTCAGGAAACTGATCAAAAAGGATCCGGCAAAAGCGCACGAACTCGCAACCATCGCAACTTTAAAGGGCCGCGACCGAATCGGAGAGGTGCTTCGTCTCGCCAAAGACTGGAAGCCGCGCGTGACATTAAAAGAAATGCTAGGGCTGAACCCGATAAAGGGCGTCGATTACCTCGACCTCAAGCTTGAGATTGAATACCGGCTCATCGACAAAAGCATCGTCATGGGGCTGGAAGAGTACCGCGCAAGGCACAACCTGCCCGACCTCAAATCCGCCGCGGAAGACATTCTGTTCACTTGGATCAAGGAAGTGACACACATAGACTACATTTCTTTGCCTGTGGCAATCCGCGGGGTCATAACCAGGTTCCTCGACCAGAGGGGCTACTCAAAAATTGATCCGGAGGTGAAAAAATGAAAGTAAGAATTTTGAAGGCCTTTCGCGCCGCGGGGAAGGAATATCGACCACCAGATGAGGTGGAGCTCGACGATGAGTTCGGCAAGCGCTTGATAGCGCAGGGATACGCCGAAATAGCCGAGGCGCCAATGGCAGAGGCTGCGGATGAACAGCCTTCCGCCGCCAACAGTGACTTCGAAAACATCGGCGACATCAGCGAGGTCCTCCCCTCCAGCGCTGGCGGAGAGGGGATTCAGTTCTCGATTGACGACCTTCAGGGTATTCCAATCGTCATACTTGACGTCAAGTTCGACAAGGGGCGCAGCGGCAAGCTGGAAGGCAAACCCATCGCAATGGTTCGCATCAGAAAGCAGGACGGAGACGAAGGTTGGTTCACGACTTGGTCCGGCCCGATGATCTCGCAGCTGAAGCAGCTGGTGGAGCTGAACGCCCTGCCGCGCCGGGCGAAGATCGAGGAAAAGCAGAGCGGCGGAGGCTACAGGTACTACATCCTGACCTCCGCTAAAGCGCAGACGAGGGAGAGGCAATGAACGGCGACGATTTTGAGATAATCGAAATTCCTGAGGTTCCCGTGACAGAAGACAGATCAACCGGCCCACGGGTGCGGCCGGAACTGGCGGACTGGTTGGAACTGCACGGCTTCCGGGCCAGCCCCGAAGGCGCCAAGTACACCAAGACGGCGGAGCTGGAGGGAAAGCCAATCAAGCTCGTCGTCGACTTCCAGAAGTCCGAGAAGGGGACCAGGTACGCCTACCGCCTAAACCTGGAGAAGGAGCCGCCGGAGTGGGAAAATGCCCCCTCCCTCCGCGACCACCCGCTGCTTCTGGAATACAAATCCTACAGGGACAAGCTGTTTGCCGCGGAAGCGCAGGCGCCCAAGAATGGAACCCCGAAAGCTCTGCCAAGACCGGAAACGGGCAAAGAAGTCGAGGCAGGGCCGGGCCTCATTGTACTGCAGAAAACTCCCGAGGAAGAGCGCGCGGAGATCATGGACCGCATGGATGAGAAGCAGATCATCACCGAGATCAGCGGTGAGATCAGAGAACGTGTCTTAGAGAAGTACTTCTACAAATTCGAGCACCAGGGCCGAACCGTCATCGGGCTCAGCTACGAAGGCGTGAAAGCGATAGTCCGTCGTATGGGACACATCAAGACGGAGCTCCTGAAGCTGGAGGAGAGGGACTACGGCTGGCTCGCGGTAGTGAAGGCGACAGACGTGAAGCGCAACCTCGACGCGATAGGCGCATTCTACCAGCCCAAGTTCTTCTTCCCGAGCAAGCAGCCCAACCCGTTTGCGGCGACGCTGGCGCTGGTGAAGGCGCAACGGGACGCCTGGCGGCACTTCATCAGCGAGCGGGTTATCACGGAGACCTACCGCGAGTGGCTGAAGACCTACGGGAAAGAGGGTGGCTGATTGGCTGACAGTCTCACCGTGCTGGACGAAATCAAGAAAGCGCTTTTTCCGCTGAGAGAAGAGGAGCTGACCGCGCTTGAGACGAGCGTTCTGGCCGAGGGGATCAGGGATCCGCTGGTGGTTTGGCCGAGGGATGGCCAGCTGATCCTCGTGGATGGGCATTACAGGTACCAGCTGGCGCAGAAGCACAACCTTCCGTTCAAGATTGTGGAAAAGCACTTTGCAAACCTGGAAGAGGCGCTGGCGTGGGTTGACCAGAACCAACTGGCCAGGAGGAACCTCACTGACGAGCAAAGGGCAGTTCTGCTGGGGAGGATCTATGAGAGGCGGAAGAAAAGTTATGGAGGGAATAGAAAATCAAGTGGTCAAATTGACCACATGAAAACCGCAAAAGTCATTGCTGGTCAAATTGGTGTCGGAGAAAAAACAGTTCGCCGCGCCGCCGTGTTTGCCAAAGCGCTTGAAGCAGTAAAACAAATCTCGCCTGAAGCCGCTGATAGGATACTCAAGGGAGAAGTCAGGGACGCGATCACCTCTCTTCCTCAAGTGGTCAAGGAACCTAATCTGCTTCCGATTGTCGTCGAAAAGCTGGAACAGGGAGAGAATTCCATTAAAAAAGCGAAAATCGAAGCAAAAAGGGAGATGGCTGAAAAAAGGCGGCGCTCAAGGGAAATGCCCGCCGCCAAGCCTGAGTTTACTCTGGTTGTGGCCGACGTTCGAGACTTACCTAAACATTTGGAATCAGGCTCTGTCGACGCGATCATTACTGACCCGCCGTATGGAAGAGAACATCTAAATTTGTATGAAGCTTTGGCTGAAGTTGCGCAGAAGGTTCTGAGGTCAGGTGGCAACTGTGTGGTCATGACCGGGCAAGCGTATCTGGGGGAAATAATTGTTCGCATGTCGAAGTATCTCTCCTATCAGTGGACACTGGCTTATCTGACTCCTGGTTCGTCCGTCCAGGTGTTCGGCCGGCACGTCAAGTCCAACTGGAAACCCGTTTTGTGGTTCGTGAAAGGCGAAAATAACTGGGAGCATATCGACGATGTTATTCGCTCAAGTGGACCAGACAAATCCTACCACGAATGGGGTCAATCGGTCGCAGGAATGGCCGAACTTGTTCTCCGCTTCTCTGCGAAAGGCCAGCTCGTGGTTGATCCTTTTGTGGGTGGGGGAGCTACGGGAGAGGCCGCGCTCCGCTTAAACAGAAGATTCTGGGGTTCTGATGTCGACTCTGATGCCGTGAAAAAGACTGAAAGCCGCCTGAGAGGATTGGTATGAAAAACAACACGTTTCACCAGCTCAGAAACCCCATGCGAAACTGCAGCAAGTTCGGCAGTGATTTTTGTAAGTGGGTCTATGAACATTGCGCTTCGGATTTTTACTTTGGAAACATAGATGGAATTGCCTTCAAGAAGAGCACGAATATCCTTCGTGTCTTTGAGTGGAAACATACAAACGAAATCCTTACGCCTGGCCAGCGTGCCATTCTTCCTATTCTTGACCGAATGATCCAGCGTGCGATCGATTCTGGTGCGTTGGCTATTGGAAGCGGAGTTTACGTTATTTACGGAAACCCTCCTTTTGAAAGGGCAAGCGTATACCGTTTCGGAGAGCGAAATCCAACTAAAATGACTGCTGAGGAACTCAAGCTTTTCGTTGCCTGCAAACCGAAAGAAGAAATTCCTGATATCGAAGTTCTGGACGTTGAAATTGTTCCCCTTGATAAAAATGGTAAAAAACTTAAGGCCGGTGATTTGCGTGACAGCTGAAAATATTGAGATCGTGCCACTGACAACCCCCCTTGATGAATGCCTTGCCCTCTACCGATCCCTTGGCTTCTGCGTGATCCCGGCTGTTTACGGAGACAAGCGCCCGGAGATCGCGTGGGAGTCGTACCAGCGCAGGAGACCGTCCGACAAGGAAATTGCCCGGTGGTTCTACGACGGAAAACAGCACAATGTCGCAATCGTCTGCGGAGCGGTGAGCGGCAACCTGGTCGTCCTTGACTTCGACGACGTTTCGGTCTACGAGAAGTTCTTCGACGCAAAAAAGATCGAGCGCGAGACGATTGTGGTGAGGACGGGCGGCGGCAAGCGGCACGTGTACCTCAGGTCAACCGAACCCGTCCCCTCGTTCAAAATTCCGCAGATAAAACTTGAGGTGAGGTCGGACGGAAACATCGTAATTGCGCCACCGTCTCTGCACCCCGACGGCGGCTGTTATGAGTTTGCCGGCAACACCCGAAAAGTGCTGGAAGTCGACGATCTGCTCGAAGTTGTGCTCGGGGCGGTAAAGGAGAAATTCGGTATAGAGCCCTTCCAGATCACGGATCGCCGCCTTGAGGATTTTGAAACAACTGACACAAAAGAACGCTACAAAGGCAGGGCGCCGCCCTGCATTTTCAGGCTGTTGCAGGGGGTCGGTGAAGGGTTCAGGAACGAGGCGGCGGCGAGGCTGGCGAGCTACTACCTCTACGTCAAGGGTTACACGCCCGAGCGCGCGTGGAAGCGGCTGCTGGAGTGGAACCAGAAAAACCGCCCACCCCTTGACGAACGCGAACTGCGCAGCGTCCTCGGTTCGATAGCGAGGCGGAAGTATACCTACCTCTGCAAGAGCATGGCGCCGTTCTGCGACCGGGAGCACTGCAGGTACATCAGGGACTGGCTGACGCGCAGGAGCGTCGAGGAGCTGCTCAAGGATGAGGGGGTATAAACATGGCGGGGAAGCGAAAACGCATAACTTTTAACTGCCCCAAGTGCGGCAAGCGCATATCAGCCGATGAAGAGCTTGCCGCGAAATTGCGCCACGCCATCTACCGCAGGGGCAGCCACCTGAAGGTTGTGTGCCCGTTGATGTTTCTGAAAAACAGCCGGAGGTGATGCCGAATGCCAGATGTTGTTGGCAGAGCTGAAATGCCCGAGCCGAACTACAACAGGTTCGTCGGCAGGCTGGTGAAAGTCGTTTACAAGGAGGAGCCCAGCGCGCCCGTGGAAGTGAGGAAGGGCGAGCTCATCGGCTACGACGGCGACTTCGTCGAGCTGAGGTCCTTCGAGAACACCCACCTGATCAACAGGCGGAGCATCATCGCCATCAAGGTCTTTGGCGAGGGGCTGAAAGCGGGGCGGGGGCGATAGGCGCGGCGTGTTAAGCAATAAAAGGCGCCGTCGTCCCAAATTTTTTGCTCAATGGAGGCTTGTTTATGGATGCAGAAGAAACGATTTACGTTGCCGCCAAACCGCCCGCGGTCTACGCCAACGCAGTTCTGGTCGCTTTTCGAAAGAACGGGGCGCGCGTGGTCGAGGTGCAGGGGCTCGGCCAGCAGTGCGGCAAGGTGCTCGCCATCGCCAAAATGCTCCATGACCTGTGCCTAGCCAACATTCTCGATATTCAAAGCTTTGCCATGGAGGACGGCACCAGCGGCGTCCGCGTGCTCTTGGGGCGGCCGGAGGGCAATCAAGCTCTCAAACTAGAGGGGAGGCGGGTTGATGACAGAGGATATTGAGCCGCTGAAAACTGACGAGTGGCAGTGCTTGCGTTGCGGTGAAAAAATTTTAGTTGCGCGCGGCACCAAACCGCACGTCTGCCCGAACCCAAACTGCAATAAACATGGGCCTTTCAGCGCTCTCACAGGGCCATGGACGTATTTCGAAGAAAATGTGTTTGTTCCTAAACTTCTTGCTGATGACATAATGCGCGAGCACCATTTCGTCACCCACAAGGAAAGCTGGGAGATTTATCATTACGAGAACGGGTGCTACCGCCCTAGGGGAGATGCGGTAATACGGGCGCTATGCAGAGAAAAATTGGGAAATCTTGCCACGGAGCACCGGGTGGACGAGGTGGTGAAGCAAATTCGCGACACCACCTTCCGCCCCACGAAAGACTTCTACCCTCCGAAAAATCTGCTGTGCCTGAACAACGGCATATTGGATCTTGACAGTGGGCGGCTGGAGCCTCATCGTCCCGATATCATTTTTCTTTCCAAAATTCCAGTAAACTACGACGCTGAAGCTGATTGTCCGCTTTTTAAGAAATTTCTGAGTGAGGTGCTCGAAGAAGAAGTCCATCCACTTATCCAGGAAATGTTCGGCTACTGCCTTCTGCGGGACTACCCGCTCGCGCGAGCTTTCATGATGCTGGGCGGTGGAAACAACGGAAAGAGCACTCTCCTGAATATCCTCCGAAAATTTTTAGGCGACGAAAACGTGAGCGCGAAGAGCCTGCAAGACATAGTGGCAGACAAATTCGCCGCGGCGGAGCTCTTCGGGAAACTGGCGAATATCTTTCCTGATATACCGAGCAGGAGGCTCAGCAGCGATACGGGGCGCTTCAAAATGCTCACCGGGGAAGACATGCTGGACGCGCAGAAAAAGCACCGCGATCCGTTCAAATTCCAGAATTACGCAAAATTGATTTTTTCAGCCAACGAGCTTCCCGCAACGTCCGACCTTAGCGAGGCTTTCTGGAGAAGGTGGATACTCATTCGGTTCAATAATGTTTTTCCTGAAGGTGATCCCAGAACAGATCCCTTTCTCGCGGAAAAAATTACCAGCGATGCTCAAGAGATGTCGGGTTTAATGAATTGGGCCTTGGAAGGGCTGAAAAGGCTTCTAGAGCAGCGCGCGTTTTCTTTCGCTCGCACGAATCAGGAAATTATGCGAGAGTGGATACTGAGAGCCGACAGCCTGCGCGCCTTTGCCTTAGAATGTCTGGTTTTTGATCCGGCTTTTGCCGTTCCAAAAGACGACCTATACTTGCTTTATACTGAATTCTGCGCGGAGCATGAGCTAGTCCCTGTTGATAAATCTGTAATGGGGCGCCAACTTCCAACGTTGCTTCCTGGCATTAAAGACGAAAGGCCAAAAATAGAAGGAAAACAAATTAGAGTATGGGTTGGTGTTAAAGTAAAAAATATAGAAGATATCCAAGATATCCAAGTTAATTTATTTTATTTTCCTATATGTAAAAAAATTAAATATATAAAAATAAACTCAAAAATGTTGGATATCCCAGCAACATGTCTTTCTTGTAAAGAAGAAAAATGTGGAATAAAACCAATTTTTGAAAAAACCAGAGAAAAGTCAAATTTACTTGGATATCTGTCCCAAAACATACTCTGCCGTTTTGTTGTGAACGTGGATGCAGTAGAAGTTTCAGAACAACACAGCGAAGGCGAAACGGTTATCTTGGGTCCTTTCGTGGCAGGCGAAGTTAAAGAGCTGCCCGCAACGTTGGCAGAGGACTTCAGGCAGAAAGGCTGGGTTGAGTTTGTAGATAACAACCCTGCCAAGACATACCTGGTAACTTTTTTGGAAGATTACCCCGGCCAAATAGTCCCCACGCTGAAAGACCCAATAGCCAAAGGCACATCGTTGATTCTTTCAACGCCCGAGGCGCTGGAGCTTCAACGCCGCTTCGGGTTTGTCGAGCTGAAATCTCTGGAGGGCGATCCAAATGGCTGATGTTTCTGGCACAAACAAATCACCCATAATCTGGCTAGAAGACCCCACAAAATGGGAATACCTACGCGAAACTACGCTCATTCGCGGAAGCCGAAGAGGTTTCAAACCCGGCGCTAAACTAGGTCTCGCGCGCTTTTACAAGCTAGTTGGGTATCGCTTCGAAGGCAGAATCTGCCCCGGTTACTTCCTTTTCACGATTTACTGGCTCAAGGACTACGACCGCGGTTGTCCTCGGGGATACAAGGTCTACGATAGAGGAGGGTTCCCTACAGAGGCCAGATTGGTAAAGGATCTGCTGCGGGAGGAAGGCGAGAGTTCGGCTAAAAAGAAGCCGGAGGAGCGCGCATGATAACTGAGAACACCGCCGTCCGCGACCAGATCCTTGAAACCGCCAAGCGCCTCTTGAGCCGGCAGCGCGAGGGGATACACGTCAGCAGCCTGATCTACCCCCTGAAGCACTATTACCGGACCAAGTTCCCCGATGCGGCGCTCTCCGACAGGCTCGTGGGGTTCTTCATGGCCGGAAAGGGGCATCACTCCATAATACAGATGCTTGCCGCTCAGCCACAGTACCGCGAGGTCTCGGTGGAGTGGATGGGGATACGCGGTACAATCGACATTTTCCAGGACAGCGTCGTCGAAATCAAGACCACCAGGATACAGTCACTTTTGACGCCGGAGCGCGTTGCCCGCGAGCACCAGGAGTGGATACTCCAGATCAAGTACTACTGCGCCATGACCGGCAGCACGCGCGCGCAGCTGTGGCTCTTCTACCTGGGGCTGAGGGAAGGCGACCAGCGGCGCACGACGCCGGCGCTTCAGGTTTTCGACGTCGACCCGGGCGACCTTGAGGCGATACGCGCCGAAATGCTGGGCCGGAAGCAGCTGCTTGAGAGGGCGCTGGCGACAAACGACCCCTCGCTCCTGCCGCCCTGCCCGGCGTGGATGTGCCGCGACTGCGAGTTCGGGCACCTCTGCGCCCACGCCAAGCCCGAAAAGAAGCCGGAGGAGGAGATAGTTGAGATCGAGCCGCTCTTTTAAAAAGCGGGTTCTGGTCCCCTTCCTGATGGGGCTAGCGGCTGGTTTCGTGCTTTCCTGCGTGTTAGTCCCGCGGCCAGAGAAGCTCGTTTTCCCGCACGAGGTACACATCTACGGCGCAATTCCAGAGGGCTGGTACGTTTGCGTCACAATACAGCCTGAAAAAGAGGTCTTCCTGGTAACGGACAACACCGGAACTCCGCTTGAATGGTACCCGGACCCGGAAGGTCAGGCAATTTGGGTGAAAATGCCGGAAGCCGTCCCCGGAAAAACATCGATATTTTTGTACTGGGCAGGTGATGCATGACGAGCATAAAGAGGAAACTGAAAGAAGCCCTCAGGCGCCGGAACCCCTGGCTTGCGGCGTTCCTCAACTTCTTCATCTGGGGCGCGGGGTTTGTCTACGCCGGTCGCCGGCTCTTTCTAGGCACTTCTTTGCTCCTCTTCATGATGATCATATCGCTCAGCGCAGGCCTGGCGCAGCAGGACTTTTACCAGGCTGCCGCGCTCATCCTCGTGGCCTGGCTGCTCATCAGCGCAGCGCTGGCGCGCGAGGCGTACCTTGAGGCGCGGGAAAGTAACAGGACAGGAGGTGGAAAAGGTGAGGACGATGCCGCGGGTGGTTGATTGCCCAGGGAAAACTGCCCGAACTGCGGCAGCACCCGGCTCAAGTACGACTACGACCGCGGCGAACTCATCTGCACCAGCTGCGGCTTCATTGTTCAGGATCACGTCGTCGACACCGGCCCCGACTGGCGCCCGTTCGAAGAAACGAAAAAGCGCGCCGGGCCGCCCCTCTCGGAGACCATACACGACCGCGGGATAAGCTCCGTGGTGGGGAGGGGGGACAGCGACGCGCGCGGCAAGAGGCTTTCTTCTGAGAGCAGGGCGAAGTTCCGCCGCCTGAGAAAATGGGACCAGCGCCTCGAAAACCACGACCGGACGCTCATTCGCGGCCTTCAGATGCAGAAGACGCTGTGCAACAAGCTGGGCCTGATGGGGTTCGTCAACGAGAGGGCCTCCCTCCTCTTCCGCAAGGCGGTGAAAGGTCCCTTCAAGGGGCGCCCCGCGGAGTGTGCGGCAGCGGCGGCGGTCTACTTCGTTTGCCGGGAGCTCGGCATCCGCAGGAACTTGGAGGAGTTTGCGGCCGAGTGCGGCGTCAGCCCGGAAAAGCTGAGGGACGCCTACCTCGAACTGGCGAAGCATTTCCCGCTCAAGTCGGCCCCGGTTTCGCCGGCATGCATCGTAAACAGCGTTGCCGCCAAGCTGGGGATCAGCGAGGCCGCGGTACAGCGCATCGTCGAGAAGCTGAGGACCGCAAAGGTCTCCACCGAAAAGGACGCGCTGAAAATGATCTCGGCCGCCATCTACGAGGCGAGCGCCGGGAGCGTGTCGCAGGAGGAAATCGCGCGGGTCGTGAGGCTCTCGCGCGTGTCGGTCCTGAAGATTGAGAGGGACGCACGAACAATTGGTCGCGCGAAAATACAAACCCAGCCCACGGGATTTATTTCCAGTGACCAACGGAGTGAAGGTAGTATCTAGGGGATTTCTGGAAACCCCATAAAACGCGAGTATCATGGCAAACGAGCGGGTTTAAAGTGAGCGAAATCAGCTATACAATTACCCCAAAAATGGTCAATAGCGCGCTTTGGTAAACGAGCGTCCTAACCACACAATTTGAAGGATTAGTAAACGTTTATATACAAACGTTAACAAAAGAAAGATGGTGAAAACGTGGTATCCAAACCCCTCGGCGCCCGGGTCCCAGAGGAGATTGAGCGCTATCTGGCCGAGTTTATGAAGCTTGAGGGCGTCGACAAATCGACTGCGGTCAGAAAAATTCTCGAGCGCGGCATCATGGAGTGGAGGCGGGAGCGAGCACTGGAACTGCTCAGCAAGGGGAAAATAACGCTTGCGCGAGCGGCGGAGCTGGCGGGTGTTTCGCTCTGGGAGATGGTGGAGTTGGCGAGAGATCGAAGGGTCCAGTGGGTGCATCTATCCCCCGAAGAAATAGAGCGCGAATTCGAGCTGGCAAAAAAATTGTCCCAATGAGATCATATGCGGCTTGTCTTCAACTCAACCCCCTTGATCTATCTTGCCAAGGTAGGCCTCCTCCCTCTTCTGAAGGATATCCCAGGCGAGAAGTTGACCTCTCCGGGCGTTAAGGTAGAAGTCGTGGACAAGGGTAAAGAAAAGGCAGCGAAGGATGCCCTGATAATAGAAGGGGCCCTCCAGGATGGCACGCTGGGAATTGGGAAGGTCCAGAACGAGAGGTTCCTTCACCTGCTTTCCAAGATTCCTGAAATTCACCCAGCGGATGCAGAGGTCCTGGCCTTGGCGAAGGAAACGGGAGGGATAGCTGTAATAGACGACAGAGTTGCACGGGAAGTAGCTAAGGTTTATGGGATCGAGCACGCGGGCACTGCATTCATCATCTATGTGCTGGTCTCTCGTGGGTTGATCTCAAAGAAAAGGGCGAAGCTGGCGTTGAGCGATATGATAAGCTCTGGCTGGAGATGTTCGGCAGAGCAGTATTCTAAAATGATTGAGATGATCGAGAGGGTTTGACCGTTCGAGCAGATGTTTTTCCATAAAAGCCAGCCTTTACCCTAATTTTTCGATGATATGCCGCGCGTGATCAAGACGACCTGGTTTGCCGACCTGGGGTACTTCAACGTGCCCTTGTTCGACTTCAGGCTGCTGAGGCTCACCCCGAGGCAGCTCGTCGTGCTGCTCTTCTGCGTGGGGATGGCGTACATTGCGGGCACGGCCATTGTGCCCCTTTTCATCCCGGATCCCCTGTACATGCTCTTCGGCGCGACGGCGGTCTTCGCGGTTTGCGCCGCCCTTTTCGTGCGCAGGGGCAGGGTTTTCGCGCCGGAGTGGTACCTGTTTCATTTCGTTCGCAAGGCGTTCGGCTTCCGGAAGCCGGGCGCGATGGCCGGCGCCAAACGGGCGAGGCGAGAAGGCCCTGCGCCGCCCGCCGGAGCCAAGCCGATGATTGTCCCGCTAGGGGAGCCCACCCGCATCGCCGGCGTCCTCTTCGACTCATCGACGGGCAGGCGCCTCGCGAACGCCATGTACGAGGTTGAGGTCGACGGCAAGCCGTACGACACCGGGCGCACGGACAAGGACGGCGCGTACTCGATAGTCTTCACCCCTCCGCAGCCCGGGGTTTTCAACCTGACCATCAGGCCGAAGGGGAGCAAGGTTGTTGTCGAGGCGATCCGGGTCGAGGCGGGTGGCCCGAAGGAGCAGGAGAGCCCCGGGGAGAAGGTCGAGCGCGCCCCGCTCAAGGAGTCGCAGCCCAAGAGCGCCCCGCACGAGGAAAAGGAGGAGAAAAAGGAGGCGCTCGAACGGCTGTACGTCTACGAGCTTTTCCCGATGAACTTCGTTTCCCTTCCGGACAAGGAGCAGGACCGGATCGTCAACAGCTTCAGGAGCTTCCTCAACTCACTCGACACACCAGTCAAGATAATAGCCGCGCGGTCCTCAAAGGAGGTGGAGATCGGCGGCTCGGCGTTTAAGACCGAGTACTTCAGGTTTTTTGTCCTGGCGGAGGAGCCGATAGACGCCCAGCTGGAGGCGGCGGGGCTGAGCTACCAGCGCACCACGGAGACCCCCTTCCCGAGCCAGGTGCACGCGACCAAGTCCTTCGTGGCCGTCGAGGGAGGGCGCACGCTCCGGACCGCCACCGTCTGCGAGCTGCCGCAGACGCTCGTCGAGGGGTTCCTCTGCGAGCTCTACGGGATAGCCGACAGGATCACCCTGAGCGTGGAGCCGCTCCCCCAGGGCGAGGCGGTGGCCAAGCTCGAAAAGCACTACCGGCTCAAGCTCAGCTTCGCGTACGGCGGCCGCGTCCAGCAGCAGGAGATCGCCGAGGGGCAGATGGCGCAGGAGGCGCTCAGCCGGCTGACGATGGGCGAGTCCAGGCTGTTCCGGGTGGTCGCGAACATCACGGTCGGGGGCGGCACCGAGGCCGAGCTCAGCGAGCGGATGAAGAGGCTGCGCTCGCACTGCCGGGGGAAGCTGATCTACATCGACGCGCCGCTGTTCGTCCAGCCCGACCTGCTGCGCGGCGACCTGGGGAAAGTCCTGTACGCCGACACCGTGACGCTGGGGGCCTTCTTCCCGTTCGTCAGCGCGGACATGATCGAGACCCCGGGTGGTATCTGCCTCGGGCTGAACAGGATGACCGGCGCACCCGTGATCTTCGACCCGTATTTGAGGATGAACCAGAACATCGCGATTATCGGGGTCAGTGGATCTGGAAAATCGTACTTATGTAAAACGCTCCTCACCCGGCTGATGGAACGCGACCCCGACCTCGCTTTCTTCATTGTCGACCCGGAGAACGAGTACGCGCGCGCCATGCTCCCCGCCGACCTGACCTGCCAGGTCGTCCACGTGGGGAGGTCGCACAAGCTCGGGCTGGATCCTTTCTTGCTCTTCCCTGGCGCCAAGGACATGGTGCTCAGCATGCTTGCCGACCTGCTCGGCGTGGCGGATGACCCCGACATGCTCTCGGAGCTGCAGGTGGTCGTCCAGAGGTCGAGCTCCCTTCAGGACCTGCACAAAAACGCCGGCAAAAGCCTGAAGAAGAGGCTGGACGGACTGCTGAAGGGAACGGACGGGTTCCTCTTCAGCGGGAAGCCGGAGCCGATCAGGGACAGGGCGATCTTCTCCTTCCGGGAGCTCCACCAGGCCATTCAGGTGTCAAAGGAGAAAGGGGCGCTGCACCTAGCCAGCCTGCTGATCTTCGGAAAGATCTGGAAGCGCATCGAGGAGATGCCCCGCGAGCGGCTCAAGGTGGTGATAGTGGACGAGGTGTGGCTGTACTCCCAGCTGCCCATTTCCGCGAGTTTCCTGGAGTCCGTCGCCAGGCGCGGGCGCAAGCGGAACGTTCTTTTCGTCCTCTGCTCCCAGCGCCCCGCGGACGTTTTCTCCTCGGAGAAGTGCCGCGCGGCCATGGAGAACTGCGCCACGAAGATCCTGCTCAACCAGGACGAGGCGTCGGCGAGCCTGATCAAGGAGGTCTTCGGCCTCACCGACTACGAGGTCGAGCAGTGCACGAACTTCGCTCCTGGAGACGCCATCCTGCTTTCGAGGGGCATCCGCGTCCCGCTCCACGTCATGTGCACCCCGGAGGAGCACGTGAGGTTTACGACCAAACCCACGGAGGCTGAGTAGATGAAGAAGAGGCGCGCTTCCAGGGGCGGGCCGAAAAAACCGCGGCGCACGAAAAGGCCCAGAAAGTCCCGGGCTCCGAAAAGAACGAAGAGGAGCGCGTCCGAGAAGCCGATAATCACGTACCCCGAAAAGCCCTGCCCGGCCGAGGCCACGCCGTTCAGCAAAAACCTGCTTACCCAGCTTGAGCCGAGGGCCGAGGTAAAGAGGGAAGAAATCCGTCCCCCAGAACCGGAAGCGCCCCCGGAGACGGCCCCTGAACAGGGTGCCGCTGAGGCAGAGAAAACGGAGTTCGTGAAAAAGATCGCTCTGTCGGCAAAGCCGCCGGAGGAGAGCCTCTGGCTTGAGGTCAGGCCCTTCGTCGGCCAGGAGATGCGCGTGGCCAACTTCCTCGACCTCGTCAACGCTATGGCCGGTTCCGGGCAGACTTTCGAGTTCCTCATGGCTGCCGGGCCCGACCCTTCCGAGCTTGGCGGCCAGGCTCCCTTCCCCAAGCGCGTGGTGCGGTACTTCGTCAAGTGCCCCGATTCCACCACGAAGGAGCTGGCGAAGAACATCCTCCAGGCGGCGAAGTTCGCGGTCGAGGAGAGGAACCTGACCTTCGAGAACGGGAAGCTCCTCTGGTGCGAGCCCGACGAGTACATCGAATACTCGTTTGAGGCCGAGCTGGAGCTCGCGTCCCACTACGGCTCCAAGCCGCTCTTCCCCGAGCTGCCGACGTACGAGCGCACCTTTGAGCAGTTCATTGATGTCCCGAAGAACATCCACGCCGCGATCCTGTCAGGAGGGGCGCTGCGGATCGTGGCGAGGCGAAACGACAGGGCCCCGATCCACCTCAAGATGCCCGGCAGTGCCAAGGACGGGAGTTCGGTCGGCGGCGCGCTGTCCTACCACTTCGGCGGCTTCATGAGGAACGTGGCGCGCATGGGCAAGCCAGACGGAGTTGAGGAGGAGAGGCGGCCACTCCAGACCGTCGACGCGAGGGCGCAGCAGGAGGTGATGAAGCGCGCGTCGCAGCCCTGGTTTTCCTGTGATGCCCGCGCTTACGGCAAGACGCAGGAGCAGATCCGGGCAATCGTCTCCGCACTCACCTTCCCCTCCAACCAGTTCAAAGTTTTTAAGATCAGGAAGTGCATGTGCTCCCAGCCCGCCGGAAAAGCGAGTTGGTTGGGCCGCCTTGCCCGGCGCCTCTCGGGCGCGCAGGTCGACCCGAGCCTCCAGGAGATGAAGAGTCTGGCGAGGCTGGGGGCGATGCTGGCCTTTCCCCTCTTTCTCGTCTTCCTGTGGGGCGTCGGCGCCTGGAACCCGCTGGGCATCCTGGGCAACACGTTTGACCAGCTGCTGCTCGCCCTTGCCCTCATCATCCCGCTGTTCGTGAGATCCGCCTGGCGCATGCGGAAGACGATAGCGCTGACGATCAGCGAGCTGCCGCTCCTCGTTTCGCTGCCGAACAAGCCCGAGGTCGGCCACTTCTACTTCTCCGAGGCGAGGGTGCCAGTGGAAATCAAAGAGGATGTTAAGCCACAAAAAGGCCCGTCCGAAACCGAAGCGGGGGAACCAGCATGAGCAAGAACCCTGGCACCGTGACGGTTGTGGTGAAGCTGCCTTTGCCCGTGGTGGAGTACATCGACCACCTGATCAAGAACGGCCTTTACAGCTCCCGCGCCGAGGCAGTCAGCCTGCTCATGCAGGGGTACATCGACAACCTGTTCCGGCTGACCGAGAACCTTGACGAAGACCGCGCCAGGGAGAGCCGGGAGATCGCAAAAAAGCAGAGGGGTGGTTGAATGGAGGAAGAGGTCATCTGGGAGGGTTCGCCCAACCTCGCCGCGTTCTACGGCTTCTACGTGGTCGGAGGGCTGGCGCTGGCACTGGCGGCCGTTGTCGCCGCGAACTTAGGCCTTCCCCTCTGGGCCTGGGGCATCGTGCTGCCCTTCTGCTCCGCGATGTTCCTCCTTCCCCTCCTTTTCCAGCGCGCCTGGCGGTTCGCCGTCACCAGCTGGGCCGTCCGCTCCGAGTTCAGCCTTTTCGTGCACCGCAGGTCCGAGGCACCGCTGCGCAAAATAACGGACATCGTGGTCAATCAGGGCTTCATCGACCGCCTGCTCCGCATCGGTGAGGTGCGCTTTGACACCGCGGGGACGCCCTTTCCCGGCGTGAGCTTCTGGGGCGTGCGGGACCCATCCGAGGTCGCGGAAAAGATAAGGCGCATGGTTCTCCGCGCCTGAGGTCGGTGGTGATGAGAAGCGCCGACAAGCTTGCGGCGTTCGCTTTTGCCCTGGCATTTGCGGCCGGCGTTCTCGCTGGCGGCGTCGCAACAGGAGCGCTGCTTCAGGAAGGCGTCGTTGGAATTCTTGCCGTTGTTGCCGTGGCGAGCGGCACCGCCCTTATCGCCGTTTTTGCCTGCCTGGCCGCGATCCACGCGTCCTCGGGAAAGGAGCCCGCCAGGCTGGTGTTTGTAAGAAAAAAGGACGGAACGGTGACGGTGGAAGAGAGATGACCTGCCTCTGCCTCGACTGCCGCAACTGCGACGGCCAGCTCTTTGCCGTCGATCCGATGACGCACGAGGTGTTCTGCGTCGTTTGCGGGTCATCCAAAATCAAGGAGGTTTCCGGTTGAAGGTGGCGGCGGCCCTTTTGCTGGTTTTGCTGGTTGGCGGCCTGTTCATTCCCGTCGTGCCGGTGCAGGCAGCCGAGGAGCCGCAGCCGCCCGGCCTCAAAGGCGCCGTTTACTCGGCTTCCGCCAGCGGCCCGGACGGCTCCCGGATTTACGTCAGCGTGCTCTGGGACGACATGCCGACGCTGTTCGGCCTTCCCCTGCACAACTCCGACCGCACGTTCTACCCCGGGGATGCGCTCCGGGTGCGCATCACGGGCAGCCACTCGGGCGGCTACGAAGACGCAGTGGTCATTTCTGGTGCCGCGGAGCCAAAGACGGTTGCCGCCGGCGGGTCGTTTGATCTGAAAGAGGACATCCAGGTCAGGACCGATGCCGGCCCCGGCCTGCAGGACATAAACTTCGCGCTTTTCCCGAGGAACGGCATCATTGACCTTACCATCGTTGACGAGAACGGGAGCATCTTCAGCCCGAGAAGGGTTTACGCCAACGGGACTTTTCTCGGAAGCGGCGCCGGGTCGTATTCCCTCGAACAGGGCAAGTACACGCTGTCCTTCGAGCTACCCCTGGAGAACGTGCTGGCGCCGCCTTCTGTGGAGGTCACGCTGACTCCGGCGAGGAGGCTGAACATCATCGCCTACTACCGGTACGCCGCGGACAACGACCAGCCCCGGACGGACGTTTCGGTCCTGGAGCAGGGCGCGGCGACTTTCCTGCCCACGCTGACGGCGACTCTCCGCATCTACGTCGTCCCCTACAACCCCAAGTTCGTCGTCATACCCTACCTCTGCACCGGCGCGTCGGCGAAATCCTCCTACGAAATGCCGTTCGCCATCCTCGTCAGGTACGACGGCAACCAGTACGACCCGGAGAACGAGAACAGGCTGTCCCTCGACCAGCGAATGCTCCTGAACGGGGTCTCGATTGAAGGCTACGCTTCCTGGCCCCTGCGCTCTCTGGGGGCGCAGCAGCGGTACCACGACAACGGCGAGCCGTCCTTCCTTGAGAACGGCGACCCGGAGATGTACGAGGATTTTGAGGAGCTCAGGTACGACAACGGCATGCCCAAGCTGGAGATGGCCACAGTTTCCGTCGCCAGCGACATGACGGTTGCCCCCGGCGGGTACTTCAATCTTTCTGCGCGGTACAGCTACCCGGTGAATTTGAAGGAGCAGTGCTACACCCACAGGGATGCTTACGGATCCGGCCCCTTCGGCTGGCTGAATTTCAATGACGCACAGCTGACGGGGGAAAGCGCCAATGTGGGAGGCAAGAATGTTTTCGGATTTCTCACCCCGGACGGAAAGCCGCTCGTTTTTGACGGCGAGCACCGGTACCACAAGTTCGTGTTCACGATCCAAAACGAGGCCCTAAGCTGGGTCGAAGCGGGAGAAGGAACCCTCTCCCTCGATGTCTCGTTCTGGACAATTGCGAGCCGCAGGCTGGCGATTAAGACGGGGGTTGAGTGGTCTCCGCTGATCCTCCGCCAGCCCGTCCAGGTCACGGCGTGGAGGCTTGCCCCCTGGGCCAGGGAGGCGGCGGAGGAGAACGCCCAGGTGCTCTACCTGGACAACGCCTGGATGGTCGACTACAGGGTGAATTTCGACGTGAGCTTCGCTTCCGTTATCGATGCGGAGAACTTTTTGTCCCTGGCGCGGGACTACGCAAGGGTAGCCGCTCCCTTCATGGAAGAATTTTTCGGCGCAAGCCAGGAGAACCTGAGGGCGGCGCTGGAAAACGCGCTGAAGTTCCTCCCGCCGGAGCTGCGCGGCCTCATCACCGGGACCGATCTGCGGGGACTGCTGCCCGCCGCCCGCACTTCCCTTTACTCCATCGCCAACCTCGACAACTACATGATCGGCGTGATTGTCAAGGACACCGGGCTGGACAAAAGGGAAATTCAGCACGTAACCGGTGCCGGAAAAGAGAACGCCGAAATCGAAAGGCAGGGGTTGACCTTCTTCATCGTCGAGGGACGGGCGTGGTTCGCGGGGGAGAACGCCAGGAGCAGGCAGGAGATGGTCGAGCTGCCGTTCGACAACAGGACGACCTACTGCTTCAACATAAACCTCAGCGGGGAGGGTATGGTCGCGGAGGTGGTGTCTGACACACCTTCCAGCCTTGAGCTGCGCATCCATGCGCCGCCGAGGAGCGGCGGGCTGCGGAGCGTGCGCATACTGGACAACGAGGGAAACCTGCTCTACCAGCGGGAGTTCTCTTCATCCTTGGCACCGCTGATGTCCCTCGGCTCGGTCTTCGGCGTTTCGGCAGCTGTTTCCTCCGAGACCACGAAAACCCTGACGTTCGACAAGACCCCGAGCACGCCGACGAAGATCTATGTCGAGCTCACGAACGCCTGGGGGGCTTCGAGAACGCAGGAGCTGACGGTATCGCCCTGGGCATCAGTTTCGGGGGGCGAGATAAACATCTGGGGCTGGCTCATCGCTGCCGGGATCTTCGCCGCGGCGTGGGCGGCTTTCGTTAACTGGCTAAAAGAGAGGAAAAGCTCACAATTGGCTCGCGGTTTTGCCTCATAGAAAGACCTTAAAGAGGTGAACGCCCTCTTTGGAAACAAAAAAGGAGGCGGGAGGGTGGCCAAAAAGAAGGCCAAAAAAGAGGCAAAACCCGAGGAGAAGAAAGCCGAAGAAGTAAAGCCTGAAGAGAAGAAGGAAGAGCAGAAAACTCAATGAAACTGTCGATACTGGTCATCGTCCTTTAAACCATTTTCTGATCCTCGGCGTTTTACCACCGCATTTTTGTGTTTTCTTTTTTTATGCAACAGGCACAGAGGGTACCTGCGACCCTTTCCCGAGCGTCTGACGCGGCGGTCTTTCCGGTCATTCGTGTTAACCAATATAAAGGGATGCCACTTCTGGATTTCAGGTGAAAGAACATGAGAAGAATTTTAAGCGAAGCGCGAGGGATTTCACCACTGATAGCCACGCTGATACTGATCGCGGCGACAGTGGCCGGTGGAGCGATCATTTACCAAGTGATGAGAAGCCAGTCGAGCTCCTTTTCCAGCGCCGCCGACTTCCAGATATCCTACGCAGACGTTCTCGTTGCCGGAAGTACCAGAAAAGCCACAGTAACTGTACAAAACACGGGGACAATTTCTTTATCAAGCGTTACTGCCACAATATACGATAACGCTGGCAACGCCCTTTCGCCCACAATTGATCTGGGTTCTCTTGATGCGGGTCAAACTAAAGGCGGGACGGCGGACAACACGGCAACTAATTGGCCCAACGTGATCGCGGGCGCGCAGTGCATTATAAAGGTCACGGCAAACGTTTCAGGCGGGGGGTCGGTGACGAAAACTGCTGTGGTAGTCGCCCACTCCTAAGGAGGTAACAGCATGCGAAACATCAAAAAAGAAATCCGCGGAATCTCGCCGCTGATAGCCACGCTGATACTTATTGCAGCGACGGTTGCTGGTGGGGCCGTCATCTACACCGTGATGCGCAGCCAGGCTGGCTCGCTTTCTGGCGGTGCCGACCTCCAGATTATGTACGCCGACATCATCGTGGCCGGCAACACGAAGCTGGCGACCGTGACGGTGAAAAACGTGGGGTCTGTCGCTTTCTCAGACATTACGATCAGCGTAACCACGGAGGGCGGCGGTTCCGTCACGTTGCCGGTGTCGCTGCCTTCAGGTGGGCTGGCATCAGGGATGACCGTGACTGGCGAAAATACCACAGGAAGCTGGACCGCGAACACCAGCTACGTGGTAACGGTCACCGGCACCTACTCGGGCGGCAGCGTGGTGAAATCCATGACCGTGCGCGCTCACTCGTGAGCGGGCTGAGAGGGGCAAAACGCAACGCGCCTCTCTCAATTTTCTTTTTTGTCTTCTTCTTTTTCCTCGTACCAGTAGGGGTACCGCTTTCTGGCGAGCTTACCCTTCAGCGCTCTGAAAAGGTCTTTGAACGCGCCGTAGATCTTGTCCGCAAATATCAAGACCGACACAAAACACAGGGCCCCGATCCATACCAATATTTTCGTGTTCATGGTCACCTATATTTTTCAACGTTTTTTCAGCCTTAAATTTTTCCCTTTCGCGGCGGGCCCGGCGCTTGTTAACCAATAAAAAGCGTTTTTCGGCAAGCATTGTGATAAAGATGAGCCGCAGAAGCCTGTCCCGGGAAGAGCGTGGCGTCTCCGAGATCATCGGTTTTTTGATCATCACAGTCGCCCTTTTCGGCACCGTTACTTACGTGCTCGTCGCCAACGCGCAGAAGGCCGAGACCAAAGCGCAGGGGCTGATCGACGTCATGCGTGAAGCCGAGGCGAGGCAGGGCGAGCTGCTTTCCTACGTCCACACCTCGGGAGCCAGCGGGCTGGTGATCACCTGGACGTACAGCGACCCCGACGGCGACCCGCAGGTCAAGTACCAGGTGCAGGTCGCCGCCGACAACACGTTCTCCTCGCTGCTGTGGGACTCCGGCATTGTTGATTCGTCCGCTACCATGGCCCAGTACGGCGGGAGCCCCCTCACAAGGGGCGCGACGTACTACTACCGGATCAAGGTCTTCGACGGCTACGAGTGGACGGACTGGTTTACCGGCTCGTTTGTGGCGTGAGGTGAGGCGGCGTGAGGGCAAAGACGCGCAAATTGCTTTCGCTTGCCCTGGCGCTGGTTTTTTTAATAACATTGTGCCATGTACCCCAAACCGCCGCGGCAGGCGAGGGCTGGCTGTACGGCTGGTGGGTTTACCGCAGACCGATAACGATCACTGCTGGCTCAAATGGAATGCCGGCCAACTACCAAATCAAAATTATCGTGGACACCGCGTCTCTCATAAGCGCGGGGAAGATGAAGCCGGATTGCAGTGATATAAGGTTCACCAAAGCGGACGGAACCACCCTGCTGAATTACTATATTGACAGTGGCATCAACACCTCTTCGACGGTCATTTGGGTCAAAGATCCGGATGCTCTGGCGGCCAATGGCTCGCACGTAATTTATATGTATTATGGGTCTCCAAATGCCGCGAGCCTGAGCGACGGCGGTTCTGTATTCGAGTTCTTTGAGGGGTTCGAACCAGGCTTTTCGGGCTGGACTTATACCGAGAAGGATACTTACGGACAGATGAATGGGGGAACAGTAACCGATTGGTTTACGGAGGGGACGCAAAGTTATCGGTTATATGGTTATGGTGCTCAATCTGGTGATTGGGCTAAGCTACAGAAGACTTTCAATTTTGCCAGCGTCGGAAAACTGATAATTGACTTTCGGGTACATGGAGCATATCAAAGTGGGACTGGAGCTAGCACATATTTTGCCATTAAAATTAACGATAACATCCTGTGGAGCATTAATACTTACCAAGACCTGACTTATCTGAACCAAGAGTTCGATGTGACAAGCTTCGTCGGCAACGATAACTTGAATTTCTACATGCAACGAGTAGGAACCGGAATTGATGCTTATGAAGCGTTCTGGTTTGACAAAATCAGGGCGCGGAAGTTTGTCAGCCCTGAGCCTTCGGTGACCATCGGCGCCGAAGAAGTGTCCCGCCCCAACCCGTCTAGCGTGGTGCTGGAGAACTTCGAGGACGTTTCGGACTGGTTTTATTCTGCGTCCGTGTCCTCGCACGGGTCTGCCTCTGGCGCCCAAGCCACTGACTGGAAGGTGGAAGGGAATTATTCTTACAAGCTGTACGCCAGCGTGGCGCAAATATACCTAGAAACCACAACAGCATACCTGACAAGCAAAAACAAGTACCTGCTTACTCGCACAATTCTTTTTGTGAGCGTAAAAGCCATAGTGGATTCGTTTGTCAACCAAACCTATTCTTTCCCAGGTACGTTCGGCGTTCAAATAAGCCAAGACAACACCAATTGGACCACAATAAAAAGCGCCTCTTACAGTAATGGGTTGTACAACATAACGGAGAACTGGGCCATTGATCTTTCCTCCTGTTCAGGGGCTTACTTCATTCGCTTTTTTGTGAGCCAATACGGCCCCAACAGCGTGACGTTCTACTTTGATAATCTTGCCGTGGGCTTTCCCACCAGATATTGGGTCGGCGGCACCGGCAACTGGACGGACACCGCGCACTGGTCGACATCATCGGGCGGAGCAGGTGGAGCTACAGTTCCTACCTCTGATTACGACGTGTTTTTCGACGCGAACAGCGGCTCCGGGACGGTGACGGTAGACAGCACCGCCTACGCCTACAACTTGAACTTTACCGGCTTCACGGGGACCCTTGCCGGGAGCGCTGCCTTGAACATCTACGGGTCTCTGACGCTGGGGAGCGGAATGACCTGGAGCTACACGGGCGCGGTCACGTTCGCGGCGACCACCACCGGAAATACACTGACTTTCAACGGAAAGAGCACCAACAACAGCTTCACCTTCAACAGCGCCAGCGGCGGGTGGATCCTGCAGGACGACTGGAACAACGGCAGCTCGAATATCACACTGACGGCAGGATCGCTGGACACAAACGGAAAGACCGTGACGTGCGGAACTTTTGATTCAAGCAACAGCAACGCCAGGACGCTCACGCTCGGGTCTTCGACGATAAACTGCACCAGCTGGTCTCTCGCCACCACGACAAACTTGAACTTCGACGCGGGTACCTCTGTCATTAAGTGCACCGGCACGTTTGCTGGTGGCGGTAAAACTTACTACGAGGTACAATTGAACGCCTCGGGTTCACAATCACTTACTGGGGCAAACACCTTCACCAATTTGAAGAGGACGGGCGGGAGTTCCACCAGCGCATCTCTGACATTGGGTGCCAGCCAAACCGTCACCGGCACGCTCACCCTCACCGGCGCTTCCCGGCAGTACCAGTTGCTGGTCAGCAGCGACACGCCGGGGGTGCCAAGAACTATAACCGCGGCGAACGTTTCGGTAGCCAATGTTGATTTCATGGACATTGCTGGCGCGGGCGCTGCCAACTGGAACTTCAGCTCGCGCGACGACATCGGCGATTGCGGGGGCAACTCCGGCATTACCTTCCCCGCTTCGAAAAACAGGTACTGGGTGGGGAACGGCGGCAGCTGGTACGACACGGCTCACTGGTCGGCCTCCTCTGGCGGGGCGTCGGGGGCTTCCGTGCCCCTGCCGCAGGATGACGTTTACTTTAATGCCTACTCAATAACCACAACCGGCCAAACTATAAGCGCCAACATCGCACGCCTAGGAAGAAATATCAATTTCACCGGGGTACAGAACAACCCAACGCTGAACTTTGCAGTTGCCAACTCAATTTTCGGCAGCCTGACCCTCTCCTCTGGGATGACCATAAGCGGGACGTTCACGACAACGTTCCAGGGGAGGGGCTCGTACACTCTCACCACTGCCGGCCTTACTTTTACGCAGAACATAGCTCTCGACGCTCCAGGCGGGACGCTGACGCTGCAGGGCGACCTCGTTACCAACAACTGTACCTTGACCATCAACAGAGGCACGTTTGACGCCAACGGCTACAACGTCGTGGTCAGCGCGCTTTCTTCATATAACAGCTACACGCGAACCATCAAGCTGGGCTCTGGGACGTGGTCGCTGACAGGCACTGGAACAGTCTGGAACTTGTATGCGTCCGGACTCACGCTCGACCCCGGAACCTCGACAATAAAACTTACCAACACCACCACGACGGCGAAGACTTTTGCCGGCGCCGGGAAGACCTACTACAACTTCTGGGACGCGGCTGCAGGAACGGTCACCATCACCGGATCCAACACCTTCAACGATTTCAGGATCGACGCGGGTGGAACGGTGTACTTCACCGCCGGGACCACCACGACGGTGAACTCGTTCACCGCGACCGGCGCGCCGGGCAGCCTGATAACGATCTCCAGCGCCACGTCGGCCACGCACACCCTCTCGAAGGCGAGCGGCATCGTGAACTGCGACTACCTGTTGCTGTCCTATTCGGCGGCCACCGGCGGGGCGACCTGGTACGCCGGCGCCAATTCGACGAACGGCGGCAACAACAGCGGCTGGCGGTTCATGAGCGCCTACACGCCGCCCAACCCGCCGAGCTCCCTCCTGTGCGAGAGCCAGACCAACCCCACGAAGTTGACCACGTTCACCCCAAGGTTCTCCGCGATTCACACCGACAACAACGCGGGCGATAACAACGGCGACAGCGCGATCAAGTACCGCATCCAGGTCTCCACCGACAGCACCTTTGCGACGGTGACGCACTGGGACACCGGGGCCAGCGGCACTTCAATGTCCACGACGGCGAGCGGGTCGAGGTGCCCGGACATAACCTACGGCGGCGCCCCTCTGAGCCGGGGCGTGACGTACTACTGGCGCATCAAGTTCTGGGACGCCACAAACGTCGAGGGGTACTGGTCCCAGCCGGCATCTTTCCGGCTCAACCAGCTCCCGAACCCGGCGAACCTCTTAACCCAGGGGCAGACCAACCCGACGAGGCTAACCACCTTTGCCCCCACGCTGAGCTGGAGCTACACCGATCCCGACGGCGACGCCCAGTCGAAGTATGAGATCTGGGTCGGGACGAGCCAGGGAAGCAGCGACAAGTGGAACTCCGGCCAGGTCTCCTCCAGCAGCACCAGCGTGGCGTACGGTGGCTCGTCCCTGTCAAGGGGCGTGACCTACTACGTCCAGGTCAGGGTCTACGACGGCTACGAATGGTCGGTCTGGGCGACCGGGACGTTCAGGATCAACCAGCTGGCCTCTGTTTCCGGCCCGGGCACCAGCACCCTGAGCAAGGTATACCTGTACAACTACGGGACGCAGGACGTGCAGATCGACCGCCTCTTCATTTCCGGGTCGGAGGTTCGCAGCTTTGTGGTCAGGGACGCATCAAGCGGGGAGGCGTACGGATCGGTGGTTCCCGCCGGCAAGCTTGTCGCGGTCGAGTTTCCCTGCCCGCCCACAGCCGAGTTCGACCTGACCATCATAACGAAGAACAAGGGGCTCTACACCTGGAAGGTGAAGCAATGAGGGAGGAGCGCGGTTTCGCCATCCTGGCCGCGGCGCTGCTGGTCGCCATGGCGTTTTTCTTCAGCCTGGGGGCGGTCGTCGTGGTCGAGCACTCGCGGCTCGTCGAAAAGGCGACGCGCGCGCAGCAGCTGGAGGCGCTCAGGTCTCGCGAGAAGATCAAGGTGGTTCAGACCGGGAGCGGTTTTGAGGTCGTCAACCAGGGGGTCTCGCCCTCCGTCATCGTCAGCTACGTGCTGAAGGATTCCAGCGGCGCCCTGACCACCTACAGCCTTGAACCCACCTTTGTGGAGCCCAACAGCAGGATGGTCTTCGCTGTAAGTCTGTCCGGCTCCGAGAACACGCCGTGGTTGAGCGGCTGGGCGTACAGGAAGCCGATTACGGTCACGGCGGGCGCCTACGGGATGCCCGAAAACTACCAGTTTCTGGTGGTGAACCCGATCTTCAACGAGAACGGCCTGGTGGGGAGCTGGCATCTCAACGAGGGCGCGGGCACGACCGCCTATGATAACAGCGGAAACGGAAATAACGGAACGCTCGTTAACGGACCAACCTGGGTCGACGGGAAGTTCGGCAAGGCGCTGCAGTTCGACGGCGTGGACGATTACGTTCAGTACCCGAAAGCTGTCTGCGACGCCGTCCAGGCGGCTCAAAAAGTCACCATTTCTCTGTGGTTCAAATGGAATGCTTTAGCAACGAACAGGGTCTTGGTGATCGGTGCAGACGGCGCGGGCTATTATCTTCACACCAACTCCTCTGATGCCACCAAGATAGACTTCGAGATTTACTACAGCGGAAGTTGGTACAAACTTACCTCAGCGACCTCCGTAAGCGCCGGCGTTTGGTACCATATCGTGGCCACCTGGGATGGCTCAATAATGAAATTGTACTTCAATGGAGCGCAGGACCCCAACACCTTAGCGCGAACTGCCATGAGTGACAGGGCGTCGTCGGGCGACAGGACATTTAGCTCCCTTTCTTCATCGTATGTGATAAACGGCGTCATGGACGATGTAAGGATCTACAACAGAGCGCTGAGCGCGGAAGAGGTTTTGGCGCTTTACCAGGCCAAAGCCAGGCCCGATTACGACGACATAAGGTTCACCAAGGCTGATGGAACCACCCTGCTGAACTACTTCATGGAAGCCGACGGCAAGTTCTGGGTGAGGGACGCCGATGCGCTGTCCGCAAACGCCAGCCACACCATTTACCTGTACTACGGCAATCCCTCGGCGACGAGCCTGAGCAACGCCGACGCCACTTTTGACCTGTACGACGACTTCAACGACGGCGTTTTTGACACGGGCAAGTGGACGAAGGAGCAGAGGGGAAACGCCTCGAACTGGTCCGTCACCGAAAGCGGCGGGATTCTTTCGATCAGGAGCGGAACGAGCGGTTCATCGCCGTATGCCAATGAAGTGGTGTATTCGAACGCTAACTTTGGATTAAACTATGCCGTTGAGGTTAGGCTAAACAATCCAAACTGGGGCGGAACTGGTTCCTCTGGTTATTACCGTTCAGCTTATTGGGGCTTTAGAAAGTCCTGGCAATCTCCTGACGATGGCGCTGGAGTGGAAAGCAGCGAAGGAGGGCACAAAATTTGGGCAGCATCAAATGGCACGTTCACCTCCTCTTCCGATTTCTCTGGTTCTTATCCTCCCAACAGTTGGAGGACCTATACCTTCATACGCTATTCCTCTTACGTTAGGCTTTACACGGGAACCACTCTGATAGCCGAGGTTACCAGCAATATCGGAACGGCGGCCAAGCCACTCATTTTCAGCACTCACAATTGGTCCACTTCCTACCCTCAAGGGTCGCTCGACATCGACTGGGTCCGCGTGCGCAAGTACGTGCCAGCGGAGCCGACCGTCAGCATCGGGGCCGAGCAGGGCGACCTGAGCGGCTGGTCCTACAAGAGGAAGATCACCATAGACCACACCAAGGTGGACGCCGACCTCACCGATTTCCCCGTGGCCGTCCTCCTTACGGCCGACAGCTTTGACTTCAGCAAGGCGCGCCCTGACGGATACGACATCAGGTTCACAGCGGCCGACGGGAAAACCTTGCTCAGCTTCGAGAGGGTGCGCCACGACGCCAGCGGCCAAAAGGCCGAGTACTACGTGAAGATACCTGCCGTTTCGAGCAGCGCCGACACCGAGTTCTACCTCTACTACGGCAACAGCAGCGCTCCCGACATTTCGAACCCCGCCGCGGTGTGGAGCAACGGCTACAAGGCGGTCTACCACATGAACGACTGGACGGCGAGCGCGATTAAGGACAGCACAGGCAACAACAACGGGACCAAGAAGGGAACGAACGAGCCGATTGAAACCGACGGGAAAATAGGAAAAGCACAGCAATTCGACGGAGTGGACGACTACGTAAATTTACCCGATTTGAACCTTCATGGTTCAGCCGGACTTACTGTAGAAGCTTGGGTAAAAGGAAATTCTTGGTCGGGGAGTCCGACAATAGTATTCTTTGGCGATGGGACTTCTTCAGGCCAATGGTCTGTTATCTTGCAAGTTTATAACAATAAATTTAGATTTGGACTGGAATCCGGTTCAACGGATTATAATACTAACGGCGTTGCAACTTTGAGTGTTGGTACTTGGTATCATCTAGTCGCTGTGAAGGACGGAACGACAACAAAAACCTACATCAACGGCACTCAGGATGACAGCGGGACTGCTCCTTCAACAACCAATGATAAAACCTATCATAGAATTGGAGTTGCGTATTCCAGTTATTATTGGAGTGGCATCATCGATGAAGTCCGCATCTCGAACGTGGCCCGCAGTGCCGCCTGGTTAAAGGCCACCTACAACAGCCTCAACAACACCCTGCTGACCGTGGGGAACGAGGCGCCGCTCAAAAGTACGGCGACGCTGGGGGTCGTGACCCAGCTCGGCAACGTTTTCTGGGTGCAGTGAATGATCCCGAGAAGCAAGCGGGCCTGGAACTACCTGCACCCGCCCCACCGGCGCGTGCTGTTCCGCCACTGGAAGCTCATCAGGATGCGGCGAGGCGTGTTAATCAATAAAAACGGCGGACACTCTATTCCCTGCGGTAAAAATGGTCAAGATTTTACCCTCGGGCAGGTTGAAGGAGATCCTGGCGAAGGTCAACCCACTCAGGCCTCTCCAGCCCAAGAGTATGCTTCCCGAGTACGTGGTCGAGTCCCTTTCGGGGAGGGTCTATGGGAAGAAACTTGCCCAGTATCCGGTTGGACCCGCAGAGGTCTTCGTCTCCTACGACGGAAAGATAGGCCACTATGAGGTCTCCGAGCCGGCGCTGAGCGAGCGCGAGAAGGAGGTCTACCGCGACCTGTTTGAGAACTTCATCTACGCGCTTGAGCCGGAGGCCGTGGAGAACAAGGACGTGACGAAGTACATCGAGGGTGCGATCTGGAGGGCGGCGGAGGAGCTCGGCTTGCTCGACGAGGTGAGGAAGAGCTTCGCCAAGTACCGCTACTTCATCGAGAGGGACGGGCTGGGGTACGGGAAGCTCCACATCCCGGTGATGGACCCGAACGTCGCCGAGATTACGGCCGTCGGGTACACCGAGCCCGTCTACGTCGTCCACAGGAACTTCGCCGACCTCAACTGGCTCCGGACCAACATCTTCTTCAACTCGGAGCTGGAGCTGCAGAACTTCAACCTGAGGCTCGCCCAGAAGCTCGGCAAGTCCCTGACCGCCGCCGTGCCGATGGTGGACGTCACCACGCCGGAGGGGCACCGCGTCTCGCTGACGTTTGGGGACGAGATCACCCACCCTGGGTCGACCTTTTCGCTCAGGAAGTTCCCCGAGGAGCCGTACAGCCTGGCGTACCTCATCGCGCGCCGGATGCTCACCCCGCTCATGGCAGCCTACCTCTGGCAGGTGTTCGAGGTGCGGGGGTTTGTCCAGGTGCTTGGAACAATTGGTGGCGGGAAAACCACGCTTTTACAGGCGCTTCTCGCCTCGGTCAACCCCAACGCCAAGATCATAACGGTCGAGGACGTGATGGAGATCAACCTGCCGCACGAGAACTGGCAGCGCTTCCACACCCGCCCCGTCCACTTTGCGACTTCGGAGCGCTTCGAGGTTGACCTCTTCGACCTCATCAAGCTCGTCATGCGCCACCGGCCCGACTACGTGGCGGTCGGCGAGGTGAGGGGCGAGGAGATAAAGACGCTCACCCATGCCAGCTCCCTGGGGCATTCATGCGCATGTCTTCCTGGCGATGAGCCGATACTATATGTCCAAGGAGAGAGGTATGAACTTTCTCCGATAGGCGACTTTGTGGAAAACGTTTTGAAGGGCAAAATACAAAACCCCAAAGTTCTTTCGTTCGATTCTTGTGGGAAAGTTGTCGAGTCTGCGCTCAAACGCGTTTACAAAGTTCCGTCCACCGGGGTAATCGAAGAGATAAAGATTGAAGGGGGGAAGGTTTTCAGAGTTAGTCCCAATCATCCGGTTCTCGTTTTGAATCACGGGGAGATCACGCAGAAAAGGGCAGATGAAGTGACCAAGGGTGATCTGATCCCGATCCTGAAAACACTTCCTAAGAAAGGGACGCTAAGTAAAATTAGTTTCGGAAAAGTAACAGAGAGGAAAGAAGTTCTAACCGACGACACTTGGCTTTACGATGTGGAGACTGAGCACGGCAACTTCCTCCACAGCGGAACTGTTTTCACCCACAATTCCACCTTCCACTCCTTCTCCCCAGAGGCCGCCATCGCGAGGATGCGCGCGCCGCCCATGGACCTCAAGGACGCCGACATCCTGCAGATATGGTGCATGCCCGTCGCCGCGAGGTTGCTCAGGCCAAACGGCGAGGTCGTGTACAGGGTCAACGGCATTTACGAGATCAACCCGACAAAGGACGGGCGGCCCGAGATCACGACCATCTTCAGGTACAACGTCTATGACGATTCCTTTTCGCCGAACAAGCTCTCCGAGGTGATTAAGAGGTCGCGCCGGCTCCGGGAGGCCGCCGAGGCGCAGGGGCTGAGCGAGCGGGACCTGGCCAAGGCGCTCCAGCGGAAGGTGAAGTTCCTGGAGGACCTCGTCAGGCGCAAGGAATTCGGCTACAGGCAGTACGTCGTGAAGGTCAGGGAGTTCTACTCCGGAGGTTGATGGCATGTACGAGACGGAGGCTTTCTGGCTTTTCATCGCCCTGGCGCTGGTGCTGTCTCTGCTGGCGATTGGCCTGGCCCGGGAAGTGCGCCGGAGCCGGAGGGTGAAGCGCCAGATGGCGGAGCTGGAACAGCCTCCGGCGATGCCTCCTCCCCAGCAGCGACCGCCGCCGCAGCGGCAGCGAGAGCGTCCACGCGCGGCATCGCTCAAGGCTCGGCTCATATACTACTTCAGCGCGCTAAGGAAGCCGCGCGGTAAGGTCGGGGCCGAGGTGGAACCGGCGCGCGAGCCGCTCCCGCTCAGGTGGGTCTCGAAGAACGAGTTTGCCCGCAAGGCGGCGGTTCAGCTCGGGCAGGCGATCAAGGACTACATCCCGAAGGCCGCCCTGCCCATCTCCTCCTACCGCTTCGCCGCCGAGCACGTTTTCTACGTCTTCCTCAGCATCCCGGTGGCCGTCGCCGCGCCCTTCCTCGCCTACTTCGTGCACCCGGTGTTTCTCGCGCTGCTCTTCGTCCCGCTCCTGCTCTTCGTCATGCCCTGGCTCAGGCTGAAGTCGGCCGTCGGCGACTACAAGCGCGCCACCGATGCCGAGCTGCCCTTTTTCACCGTCCATGCCGCCGTCTCCCAGTCCGCGGGTCTCAACATCTTCGAGTCGCTCTGCTCGACGATCGGGAAGGGGATATTCAGGCAGATCGAGCGGGCGGCGCTCCTCGTCAGGCGCTACTTTAAGGTGCTCGGCCTGAGCCCCATGGGCGCCATCGAGAAGCTCGGCCGGGAGCACCCGCACCCGGGGATGCGGCAGCTTCTCCTCGGGTACACCTCGGAGTTCTACTCCGGCGGGAACGTTTCGAGCTTCCTGGAGGCCAAGGCCGACGAGCACCTGCGCCTCACCCGGTACAGGTACGACCGCTACGCCAAGGACGTGGGGACGATAATGGAGATCATCCTGACGACGCTGCTCATCGTGCCGACGATGCTCCTCATGGGGCTTTTCCTGGTCCCGGAAGGCATCGTGACGTTCGGGATCGGTTTCCTCGCGCTCGGGATCCCTCTGGTCCTGGCGCTCTGCTACTCCATGATCAGGGCGATGCAGCCCAGGGACTACACCGAGTACAGCAGCAGCCTGCCCCTCGCGCTCGGGCTGGCGGGGATCACCTTCTTTGCCCTGAGCTTCTTCTCGACCTGGCTGGCGATCTCTCTGGCCGTGGGCGCGGGGTGCCTCGTTTACGGCATTCCCGTTGCTCTCCAGCGGAGGGAGGTGTTCGCCCACGAGCGCTCCCTCCCGCAGTTCCTGAGGGACGTGACGGAGTACCAGAAGCTCAACTACCCGATCACGAAGGCGATAGCCCGCCTCAGGAGGAACCCGGCGTACGCGCCCGCCTTCCGCCGTCTGCTTGAGGAGGTCACGAAGAAGCTCGCCCTGGGCTACCGCCTCGCCGAGATCGATGTCCGCAGCAGGAGCTGGCTGACCCGAATGACGTTCTTCCACCTGGGCCAGATCGCGGAGACGGGCGGGCTCTCGCCCAAGTCAACCGAGCTGCTGACGGAGTTCATCACCAGGGTCAAGGAGGCGCGCGACGAGACCAGGCGCACGGTCAGCATGCACCGGATAATCGCCCTGGTGACACCGCTGATACTCGCCGTCATCTCAGGCATGATGATGGGGACGCTCTCAGGGATCTCGATGCCGCAGGCGCCCGAAGCCGCCAGGCTCGGCGCCCTCGTCTCCCCGCCTCCCGTCTTCGCGGAGATGTCCAACGCGGTGATACTGTTCTCAAGCATCGGCGTTTCCTTCCTCACCACCTACGCGACCGACTACACGACGAAGAACACCATCTGGGTGGCGCTGAGCGCCTTTCTCGGGGCGGCGGCGATCTCGCTGATACCCGTCTTCTCCAGCCTCGTGATGAAGATGATCTTCTGAATTATTGTTAACCAATAAAAGAGGTCCTCCGGCACTAATCTTCGATGCTTATGAAGGTCAGGTACCTGCTCGCGGCGGCGCTGCTGTTTGCGGCGGTCGCGCCTTTTCTCGTCCTGCCCGCGTCGGCGCAGGGGTTCGAGCACCTCACCGGCTGGCAGCTGGAGGACAAGGACGCGCAGGGCAGGTACACCAAGTTCATCGTGGTCAACGACGGGTCCACCTCGGCCACCGTCAGCTACGTGGGGTACTACTTCTCCTCGGACAAGTCGATGCGCTGGGTCGACATACCGGACAACGTGCTGGTGATAAACGCGACGATGGTCATCGACGTGCCGGAGAGCTACAGGGATGCCGACCGCATCTACGTCCTCACCAACAGGGGGAACGCCTGGCCGATCCTGATGCGCCCGATAGCCGACTTCACCTTTTCCCCCTCGCAGCCAGCCGCCGGCGCCACGGTGCAGTTCACGGACAGATCCAAGGACAGCGACGGGTGGGTGGTTTCCTGGAGCTGGCGCTTCGGCGACGGCAGCGCCTCAACGGATCAGAACCCCTCCAAGCAGTACGCGGAAAACAGGGTCTACAACGTCACCCTCACCGTGGTGGACGACGACGGGCTCACGGGCACGGTGACCAAGACGATCAACGTCGGTTCGGCGCCTGACTTCAGCCTGAGCGCAAACCCGAGCTCTGGCTCGGTCACCCAGGGCAGCGCGGTGAACACCACCATCACCGCCTCTTCGCTGAACGGCTTCAGCGGCTCGGTCACCCTCTCCGCCTCGGGGCTGCCCTCCGGCGCCAGCGCCAGCTTTTCGACCAACCCCGTCAGCCTCTCCGCGAACGGGAGCGCCAACTCGACGCTGTCCATCTCGACCTCCTCCACCACGCCCACCGGGACCTACAGCATAACGGTGACCGGAGCCAGCGGCAGCCTGACCCGCACCGCCGTATACACGCTGACCATAAACGCCTCTGGCGGCGGAGGCGGTGGTTCTCCGGACTTCAGCCTCAGCGTGAGCCCCTCGTCCGGGTCCGTGCAGCGCGGCAGCTCGGTGGGCGCGACGGTTTCCGTCTCGCGGATCAACGGCTTCAGCAGCACGGTCTCCCTCTCCGCTTCCGGGCTGCCTTCCGGGGCCTCCGCGAGCTTCAGCCCCTCGTCCGGCACACCAGACTTCAGCTCGACAATGACCATCTCGACCACGACCTCGGCGCAGCCGGGGACCTACACGGTGACCATCACGGGCACGGGAGGGGGCCTGACGAGGACGGCGTCATTCTCGCTTCAGATCTACGCCACGCAGATAGGCGTTACCATCGCCAGCTCCGACGCCCCCAACCCGTCAAGCGCCCAAGTGACCGTCGGCGGCGTGGCGAAGACGGTCTACTCCGGCTCTACCACGTACTGGGACGTTAGCGCCGGAAACTACGTGGTCTCTTTCGGCTCGGTTCCTTACTACCGCACCCCGGACAGCCAGACAGTTACGGTTTCTTCCGGACAAACTGTGACCGTGACCGGCTACTACAACATCGGAAAGTGGAGATGGCTTCAATCCGGGGATCCGGGTTTCATTGCCGCACAGAGCGGGATAACTAAATATAATACATCAACTGGTACGTCGACTGATATACAAGTGGGAAAAGCAACGATCGGACTTAGCTGGAACGAACAATTTTGGGCAGGAGGAACTGTCAATATCTCGCTCGATCATGGCGGGCTTTTCACCAGCTATTCTATGTCACCGACAAGTACAACGCCAAATGCTAGTGGTACCTTGATTACAATTTCTAACGTTTGTGTTACAGGAACGTGGAGTTCTACTACTTATCCGGTTCTCACTGGAACTTCTGCAAACTTTCCTGGTTATGGCTACGAAGGGAGCCCGTCAAGACAAGTTGGCTGGTCCGTTCAGTTTGTTAGCTAAGAATTAGTCACAAGTCCAAATCCTGTACGCCATGAATCCCACTTTCTTTTGTAATACGCCACCTTTTCCCAGTTTCCGCCTATGTTTTTGTGAAGAGACACGGTAAATTCGCAACTGATAGGAGGACCATCATACATAGCAGCAACAGCAGGCGCATTTTCTAGAGGTTTTTTCATATAAATAACATAATCATAACTGTATAACCAGTCGTCGACTCTAATTTTTTCCGAATTTTCTTTCGAAACGAGAAAACGATACTTGATTGAAAAAGTATTACCTATGCTCATTGATGAGAGTTTGGCAACAATTTTTTGAAATAGAAGCATGGTAGTACCATTTGCAACGTTCAGATACACAGAAGTTGGCAAGGAATCATAAGTTATCTCTAAGTTTTCAATCACTGTATAATCAACCGGACGATTTGTAGTCCAAATCCCATTTTCAACGTTTATATTTAGATCCAGAATACCTTCGTTTTCGTTTTCTTCCGCAGTAACTTCATTATTTTTCAAATTCAATGCATTTTTATAATAATCATAAACTAAGCGACCAATCGTTATGCTTCTCCTCATAGATATGAACCCATTATCTATGTGTAACCAGTTATCCAACCCCACCGGCTTTGCAATAGGTCTCGTCTCTTTGGTGTCTATGTAAGGCCACGGGAGCCAGAGCTCGACGTTGGATATCGTGTCTGTTGCCCCGCCGAGAAACGTGAAGCTGGCCTGGTAGTAAAACTCCACGTACCCCTCCGGCACCGGCGAAGGAGGAGGCAGATTGACGCTGGGCTGGCTCGGAAGCGTCGAAATGACCATAAAGGCCGCCAGGCAAGCCGACGCGACGATAAGGGAGCGTTTCGTTGTCGTGAGTCTTTGCCCCGCCGCTACGGCTATCCCCCAGGCCAGCAGCGCGGACGCAAGGGGGAGAACCCAGTCGGGGATGGTGCCGAGGCCGGGTAGCCTAGAGAGCAAAGAGAACACCCAGCCAAGGCCAAAAGCAGCCGCGAAGAAGACGGCGCAGAGGGCCAGATATTTCAATGCAGCCCGCGGCTTCATGCCGGATCGCTTTTTGTCCGGTTTGGGCGCCTTCTGCTCCTCGGCCTTGCCGCTCCCCCTGAGCCAGCGCTGGTAAGCCCGCTCGGACTCCTCGCGGAGCTTCTTCTCGCGTTCGTCCTCCATGGGGTTTCACCACTGATAATTTAGCTGAAGTCTGGGTTTATATTACGTAACAAAGGTGGGGCCAGCATCAATAGAGCAACAGCGGCGTTTCCTCAATTTTACCCGTGATGGGATTGACTCTTAGGCCCAAGGTCTCAAGCGTCACCGAGCCGATGAGCACTTTGTCGATTATCTCCGATATCCAGACTGGCTGAAGCTCCTCCTTGTTTTCTATTCGGATAACTGCCCTGCCTTTTTTGATCGTTAGGATGCCGGATGCGGTCTGTATCTTTTCTTCGCTGGTCGGAGCTATGCCGAGTTCGATAGCTAAGCTTTCTGGCAGGACCGTAAGAGTCGACCCGGTATCCACCAGTCCTTTTACCTTTCTGCCTTTGTTTTTTGTCTGATCAAAAATTTCCGCATCAACCCAAACGTGTCCCATAAAAACCCGAGTGAATATCGTGTTTCTTCTTTTTTATCTTTGCTTGCTCGAAAGTGCCTTTGAAACATCGAGGGGCAAATTTTTGTGTTCGGGCGCGCAGGCGGCTCGATGTGAGCTTTAGTGGGTAACTCAAAAGGAGCTTTTTCCTCGGAGATTGCCGGCAACCTCGCCGCTAATGCCTCCTTTTCGGAATCGGAGCGTTCTTCTGGCTCCTTTAGCCTCGCCTTGAAATCGGTTGAAATATCACAAAACGAAAGATGCCGTCTAATTGTAGATCTGCAGTTTATGTAATGTTTACAGCATTGATGTGGTTCTTAGCTCAAAAAATATTTTCTTGACGTCGTTTTCGCCCACGTTTTCTATTTCGGCCGCAATTTCCACCAACCTGTCCTCGCTTATGCCCGGGTTGTTTTCCTTCACCGACAGTATGGTCGTCGCCACTATGAGCCAAGCTAGATCTCTGCCCTTTACCGCCCTCACAAACTTTTCTGAATCAAAACTATCAAGGCCGGTGAACCCGCATGACTCAGCGTCCGCTTTGAAGCAATCGTCCACCAGTTCGTAGGAGTACGGCCCGTTTAGGTACGCGACGAACTTGTAGCCAAGGTCCAGACCGCAGAACTTCGCCACGTGGACGTACTTTTGCAACCTTACCCTGTCCTCAAAGCTGTTCCTGTTGAAATTGAAGTTTATTCTCTCCCTCAAGAAGGCGAGAAAAGCCTGAAGCTTTTTGTACCTGTCGCCAACGTTGCCTCTCTCTTGATAGTTTGTCATGCCTTCCACCGCTATTGCTTTAGCCGAAGTTTGTTCCTGTATTTAACGCCCTTTTCGTCCCAATAGTGGGGAAAGATATGGCAGTCCGCAGCACGACACCGCGGCCGGGGGTAAATGTGTGCCCCGAATGCGGAGGCAGGCTCATTCACGACTACGCCCAGGGCTCGGTAGTCTGCACCGGGTGCGGGTACGTGGTGGAGGAGCATGGGCTGGATTACGGCCCGGAGTGGCGGGCGTACGACGGCGAGCAGGAGGAGAAAAGGTCCAGATCTGGCCCGCCTGCCACGCTGGCCATCCACGACAAAGGTCTGGCCACGACCATGGACTGGCCAGACTACCAAAACAGAGGCCTCACCTCCGAGCGCCGGGCGCAGATTTACCGCCTGCGGAAGTGGCAGAGGAGGACCCGGGTGTCCAGCGCCACGGAGCGGAACCTGGCGTTCGCCCTCGCCCAGATCGACCGCATGGCTTCCCAGCTCGCCCTGCCCAGAGGGGTAAAGGAGGAAGCGGCCCTGATCTACAGGAAGGCACTGGAAAAGAACATGACCCGCGGGCGGTCCATCGATGCGTTGGCCGCGGCGGCGCTGTACGTAGCCTGCCAGGAGAGCAAAATACCCAGGACGCTGAACGAGATTGCCGAAGCTTCTCAGGTGAGCGTAACGGAGGTGGACAAAAGCCGCAAATCCATCCTGCGCCAGCTGTCGATCCGCCTTTCCCCCGTCGCCTCCTTCGACTTCATCCCGAGGATCGTGAGCAATCTCGGGCTTGACGGGAAAATTCAGGCGCAGGCGACAAAGCTGGCGCGGAGTTGCGAAAGGAAGGGGATCATCCAAATGTGCGACCCCCGGTCAGTGGCGGCCGCGGCGGTCTACATAGCGAGCGTGCGGTGCGGCAAGAAAGTGCCCCAACTGGCCATAGCTGATGTGGTGCGTCTCTCGGAGGTTACCGTCAGAAACACGCTGAGGAAGATCTGCGACGGGCTGAGGATAAAAATGCCGAACCGCCCGATGGAAAAACCGGACCAAAAGTGGCAAAAGGGGCAAGCTTCGCTGGGCGTGCAAAACATCGTTGTTTCGGTCACCTGGGGTGGCGCTGAGTTCGACCTGAAGAAGCTGTCGGAGAAGTTGGCAAAAAACGGCGCTTTCTGGGACGTAACGTACGATCCGGAAAAATTCCCTGGAATGACCGTCAAGCTGAAGGAGCCGCCAGTTTCGTTCCTCGTGTTTGAGAGCGGAAAGGCTACCTGCACCGGCGGGAAAAGCATGAAGGACGTGCATGAGGCCGCGGCCATCCTGACGCAGGCGCTTAGGAAGGCGGGGCTGCCGGCGCCAAAACCGCGCCTCAAAGTGCAGAATGTTGTGCTCTCGTTCAACCTTGGGCAAGCGATTGACATCAGGAGGATAATGCGGACGTTTGAAGAAGTGGAGTTCAACCCGGAGATCTTCCCTGGCGTGACCGTCAGACTGAAGGATCCCAAGGCCGAGCTGCTCATCTTCGCCTCCGGCAGGGGCGTGTGCGTGGGCACAAGAAGCGTGGCGGCAGCGAAAAGGGCTATTGAGAGATTCCGCTCCTTGGTTCGTTGATGTTTTTCCATTTAAATCAAGCGTATGCACCGTAGGCGGAGAACATGAGCACCTCGATAAGGGTCAGGCCGGAGACGAAGGCGCGCCTCGACAGGTTTGGGCGCAAGAACCAGAGCTACGACCAGCTGCTGAACGAACTCATGGACAGGATCGAGTACCCGGACGACCCCGCCACCCCAAAGCAGGTCGAGCTGCTGAAGTCGTTCGGCGTTGAGGTTCCACCGGGGCTGACGAAGCAGTGCGCATCCTTTGCAATAGGTGCTATTATCGCGGCAAAGAGGGCAGAAAAATCGGGCGGATAGTTGAGGCGTTCGTTAGAGAAAGTGGCTCTGGCTTTTGTCATTTATTCGTCAAGCTCAACAAGCTGATGACATGCGCTCCTGTTTCCAGCTGACTACAGCATAATTTTTACTGGAAAATCTGCGGTCGATATCAAGTCGCCTTTCTGTTTCAGAAAAATTCTTCGCGTCGTTTTCCGGTCTGTTTTATTATGTACATCAAGACAAAGATAGTGACCTCGCGGTGATGAGGAACCCAAGTCGTCAAAACCTTGCCCTTTGGGTCAACCTTCTTGAAGGTAAGGTGTTTTCCCGCTCTCACTTGCTTGAAACCGTTTTGCTCAAGGACTCTCACGACTTCACGCTGTGGCAGGGGACGAAGCTTTGGTATGCGAGACACCCTCAACCTTGACGGGGATGGAAGTTAAGATCACGGAAGTCGACGCAAGCGCCCTTATATTTGGCTTTGGCGTGTCTGGGTCCTTCATGTACTCGCTTATCAGATCTCTCATATTTTCTCTGACTTCTTTCTCGCTTCTGCCTTGCGTGGCTAAATCCAGAGGTGGACAAGATGCCACGAACCATTTGCCCTCTTTTGCTATGATCACAGGGAAGTGGACTATCTCCATTATCACACCAGCTAATTTTTAGGTTGTTTTTCATAATAAATCTGTCCAAGCCCTTGAAACGTGCGATTTAGTTTCATTTTTGAACAGTGGTCCGACACTCCAGACCTCCGGGTCTTCTATGTTAAGCAATATAAATCCTCTCCACTCTATCCCCTGCGGTAAATATGGACAAAGAAACCGTTCGAATCCGGCTTGACCTCCCGAAAAAGCTGTACCACGAGGCGAAGGCGGAGGTCGAGAGGCGCAAGGCGCACGACGACCCGAAGGTCAGAAACCTCAGCGACCTGATAGCGATAGCCCTTGAAAAAATAACGCGAGGTGAGGAAAGTGGTTGAAGTGTTTGCCGGGGCGCTGGTCCTGGTGTGGCTTCTGGTATTCCTGGCCTCGCTGGTCAGGTTCCTCGTCAGGGCGCAGACCCCGCAGGAGCACGACGCGGCGATGCGCATACTGACCGGGTGCATCATCGGCGGCATACTGATAGTCATCGGCCCGAGCATCGGGATGTGGATCACCGGGCTGAAGACCTACACCCTCACGACATCGTACTCGGGGCTCGAACCAGGGACCTACTACTACACGGGAGTCGATATCACCTCCAACGCTGGGCTGAAGACGGCAATTGATGAGGGCAGGGCGCTACCTTCCGGAACAGGGCGCGTAATAGACGCCGTGTTGGGCTTGCTCAGGGTCATCGGCGGTCTGGTGGTCGTCGTTGGCCTCCTGTGGGGAGGCATCTCGCTTCGGGTCAGGCCCAGGGCGGTCGCGGCATGGGTGCCCTCAAGGCGCTAGGCTTCGCCGCCGGCGTCGTGGCGGCTTTTTCGGCAGCTCTGCTGGCGGCTCAGGCAGTGCAGCCGCTGGCGTTTTTTCTTTTTTCTCTTTGGTTTCTTGCCTTCTGCCTGGACGCGGCCACGACCGAAAAGATCTACCGGCTCTCGCCGACCACATTCGAGCGGGGTGAGACCAATCGGATCTTCGTCGCCCTTGTCCAGCGCGCGGGGATGCCCCTGGCGTTTCCCTTGTATTTCGTGGCCGTGGAAGTGCCCTGTTTTGCGTTCATTTCTCTCGCGGTCGCTCCTGCGCTCGGCTCTTTTCTCTTCGGCGGCGTTTCCGTTGAAGCATCTCTAGGCGCCGGGGCAGCGGTGCTGGCCTTTGCCCACGCGCACGCCTGGAGGGAGAGCGCCAAAACAGCCGGAGTTCTGGCAAGGAGGAAAGGTGGTTCGCGATGCTGAGGTGTTTCCTTGATGATCCTGTGGCTCGTCATGGAATGCCTGGTGGCGTTTCTCGTCGGCTATGTCATGGCCACATACGGAGCGGGCTGCCGATTCGTCGTCCTTTTTTCGCTTTTTGCGCTGCTTCTTGCGTACTGCTTCGACCCCTACGTTTTCAGTTATTTTCGCGAAGATCAGGCGTGGTTGATAGTCTCCAACGCCGCTGTGGTCCTGTACTTCGTCGCGGGCTGGCTGTTTTTCATTCCGGAGGAAGACCCGGAAACTTCAGCTAAACACGGTTTGGTGAGGAAGAATGGCAAGCAAAAGGTTTGAGGGGTATCTGGTTCTGAACTGGAAGACGGGCGCCATGAGGGTGCTGAAGCGGAAGTCAAAGAAGCGGACGAACCCCTTTGAAATACTGATCCATTTCGCGATAGACGTCGAGCTGCCCGAGCCGAAGGAGCACGGGATAAGCGGCAAAATTGTGATCCCGGAGGAGCAGGTTGCGGAGATGGTGTTCGAAAAACTCAGGGAGGGGTGAACATGGAAAAAGACGAAAGAGAAATACAGCTCGCGAAGATCAAGCTCATGCGCGAGACGCTGGAGCAGCTGAAGAAAATAGAAGAGCACCTGCGCGTCCTGAGGGAAAAAACGGCGGGGCGGTAGAGAATTGAAGGAAAGGTGCTGCCAATGATGGAGGTCTTCGTTGACGGAGCCTGCGAACCGATCAACCCCGGCGGGATCGCTACTTACGGCTTCGTGATCTTCCGAAGCGGCGAGCGCGTGGAAATCGGTTTCGGCACTGTGGAGAAGGAGGACACCTCGAACAACGTCGCCGAGTACACGGCGGTCATTCAGGCGCTGAAAAGGCTGCTTGAGCGCGGAATTAGGGGCGAGCAGGTCGTGTTCCGTTCTGACAGCGAGCTCCTCGTAAACCAGCTCAACGGGCTGTACGCGGTGCGCGCCCCCAGGGTGGTGCCGCTGTACGAAGAAGCGAAGGCGCTGGCCGCCCGGCTCGAAGCGCTCGGCAACAGGCTGCAGTTTTTCTGGATACCGCGGGAGCGGAACGGAGAGGCGGACGAGCTGAGCAAGCGGGCGTACCAGGAGTACTGCGCCGCGCATCCCGAGGTTGTGCAGCGCTACGCCGGGTACTTGGCCACGGAGAAGCAGAAGCAGTTCCTGCGAAGGCTCGGGGTGTCATTTTCTAGCTGGATTTCCAAGCGCGAGGCTTCGAGGCTCATCGACGAAAGGCTGAGAAAATGACCCCTGGATTGTCGACCTTGCTTGAGCGAGAGGCCCTCGGCATGGGGCTGAAACTGAGGCCGGAATTCGTCGCCGGAGAAACCTCCGTCCGCCCGCCGATTTTGCCCGGCGTTTGGCACAGGTTCAGCGGCACCGTGAAAATACCGAAGGCCTTTCTCAGGGATTTTTCCAGGGACGAGCTCCGGTGCATTTTTCTCCACGAAGCGGCGCACGTGAAGTTCAGGCACTTCCTGAAGGACCTCGCTTTTGCGGCGGCACTGCTTTCCCTTGCCCTGGCGCTGACCTGGGGGTATGAGCCGCTCTTCCTCCCCTCCGTTTTCGCCGCCGGCATCCTTGCGCTCGCGTTCCACAGAAGGTTCGAGTTCGAGGCCGACAGGTTCGCTGCGGAGAGGGTTTCCCGCAGGGCGATGGTCAGCGTGCTCGAAAAGGTGGAAAGGCGCTACGGGGAGAACGAAGGGATTCTCAACAAAATTTCGCACCCCAGCGTTCAAAAACGGGTCCAACGCCTGAATGTCCCTTCTCCTGAAGAGTGTTTTGGCATAAAAAGGGGTTTCACTAACAAATCCCGATGAGAGACCGAAGAAAGCGAGCTCGCGGCAGCCCCAGGGCGAGGGTCAGCTCACCCTTTGCGCGTCTAGACAGGAAGCTCTTCGGAAAGCGGGCGGGGCTCGGCGTCTTCGGCTTGGACGCCGGATTGACGATAGCGTTCATTATCATGGTTATGACCGGCGTGGCGCTTGCGCTGACGAAGGGACTTCCCATCATCTTTCAAACCATCGCCAACGGGCTCGATTTCGCGCCGCTCTTGATACACATTCCGGGAATCGCCGGTCAGCCCTTCTTCAGCGAAACGATGTCGTCAGCGCTCCTGCCTTCAGGCCCCGTCGGCATTTTCTCGGTTTCGACGGTGATGGGGGAGCTCTACGGAAAGCTTCAGGTCATCGCGCTTGCGGGCTTCATTGTCGCCATGATCATCATGGGCATAACTTACGCCTCGGAGCAGTTCAACCTGGTGAGCAAGGGGACGGCCTTCCAGCTCCTCACGGAGAGCGGTTTCATCCTCATCCTCCTGTTTCTCTTTCCCATAATTTTCAACGGCGCCGCTGTGGTGGTGAACGGCCTGAACCAGCAGGTCATACTTCGCGCCGCGGGCAAAACCCCGACGGATATGATCAGGGAAGTGGCTTACGCTTCCACCGTCTTTGGGATGTCTGACTGGACGCCGTTCTTTCCCATCGTCAACATCGGCGACGCGATCATGGCGATAATAATGGCGATGGCGACTTTTGCGGCCATGTTCTCCGTTTTCGTCACGGGTGTCATGCGGCTGATACTGCTGGCGGTGGTCGCCGGGGCTTTCCCGCTGATACTGATATTCAGGCTGATACCCCCGCTGCGGGGCATATCGAGCAACCTGCAGGGGTCGCTGATAGGGCTGATCGTCGCCTCCATACTCATCTCCCTGGTGTTCCGCGTTTCCTGGGGCGTCATCAGCGGCGGCGGGCTTGGGGTAATAATGATGTGGGCTGTTGGCTGCGGCACGCTGATCACCGCCTCCTTCTTGACGTTCTCGCTAACGACGGGGTTCGGCGGGCTGGGGAAGATGATATTCGGAGGCATGGTCGGCCCGGCATCGGGCATCGCTGGAGGGGCTATTGCGGCTGGCGGTGGTCTGGCCATCGGGGCGGGGCTGGGGGCCGGAACAGCCGGCGTGACTGCGTTGCGCGGAATTGGGGAATTTGGGACGAGGGCGGCCGTGGCAGAAGTCGGCAGGGGCGTGCTCAGCGCCGCTGCGGTCGGGGCAAGGGCGGGCCCGGTAGGCGCGTTGATCACGGCCCCGGGAGCGGCTAAGGAGGCGGCGCTAACGGCTCAGGCAAAGCACTTCCTTGAGGACGTGCAGCAGATGGAGGGCACTCCCCCCTTCGGCACTTTCCTTGAGGACTTCGCTTCGCCGGCTCACCGCAATGCTCTTTCATGGGTAGAAAGAAGCGACCTGCACTGGGCGCAGGAAAAGACGGCGGGAAGCGTGATTGCACAAGAACTCAACGAGGGGCGCCTGACAGAAGATATGCTGCGGCGGATGTACGTCGAGGCCAAATACCACCCCGAGAGCAGGTCGAAGTTCAACCACTTTGTCAAGGTCGTGGAGCGCAGCGGCATTACGCGCCCGCAGCTTGAGAACGCGCTCAAGGCGGCCTACGCCAACATCAAATCCGACCCGATGTACGGGGAGGACCACGCCAACCTGTGGCTGAGGTCTCTCCACAACCGCGCTCTGGGCAAAGAAGCGTTCGCCAAGCTTGGGCACGGCGAGGTGTTTGGCACCCCGGTTGTCGGTATCGAGGGAGGAGGGTGAGGGGTTGGCTTCGGCGACGGAAAAAACACCGAGGAGCGGCCAGATCTCTGACGAGGAGCTGCGGCTCTGGAACGAGTTCCTCTCGATGATCCGCGGCACCCACCCCAGGTGCCACGGCAATCCGCAGTACCTGATCGGGGTTCAGCCCGGGTATGGGCCGAGGTACGTTCCCGTCCGCGACCTCTACCACGTCCTGGTGACGGGCCTGACGGGGAGCGGCAAGAGCGTGTTCCTCCTTTCTCAGATCCTCCAGGACATCTACAGGGGCAACTCCGTCTTTGTCTTCGACCCCCACGGCGACCTGGTTGAGAAGATACTCACCCATGTCCCCCGCGAGAGGTGGGACGACGTGGTCTACATCAACCCGCTGACGGCGAAGGAGTACGGGCGCGTGGTGAGGTACAACTTCCTGGAGATCAAGGAGGGCGAGGAGCCGTCCATAGTCAAGCGCTCCTTCATGGACGCCCTGCAGAAGAACTACCCCGAGTTCTGGGGCCCCCGGCTCGACGCCATCATATCGCACGCCATCGACCTGCTCTTCAAGACCCCCGAGACGCCGACGCTGCCGAAGCTGGGGCGGATACTCTCCAAGGACACCTACCGCGAGATACTGCTTGAGCAGTGCAAGGACGAGGCGGTGAACGACTTCTGGCACTCCACCTTCAAGAAGTACGACGAGGACGCGGTCACCTCGGCGCAGAACAAGCTCTACAGGATCCTCGAAGAAACCCTGATAGAGCCGATCACGGCCGCGGAGCGCTCGACGATAGACTTCAGCAACCTCATGCAGGAGGGGAAGATAGTCCTCTTCGACCTGAGGGAGGGGGCTCTGACCGGGCAGATCACGAGCTTCATCGGCACCCTTTTCCTGGCGAAGATCTACCAGGCGGGGATGGCCAGGGAGAAAATTCCGGAGGAGAAGCGCGCCTACTGTCGCGTGTATGTCGACGAGGCATCGCGCTTCCTCACCGGCGTGCTGAAGGAGAACATGCAGGCGCTGCGGAAGTACAACGTCTTCCTGACCGTGGTCTGCCAGAACCTCGACCAGTTCTCGGAAGGGGTGAGGTCCGAGGGCGGGATTTCGCAGTACACGAGCACGGTCGTGGCCTTCCAGTCTTCCCAGGAGACCGCCAAGAGCCTTGAGGGGTTCTTCCCCAAGCTCCCTCCGCCGATCCACAAGCACCTGGAGCAGACGAAGTTCCACAGCTTCTACATCTCCACCCTCGTCGGCACAAAGAGGGAGAACTACTACATCCAGTCCATAGACCCGGGCATCGGGGAGAACCGGCCCGAGGAGGTGATCAGGCACTCGCTGGAGAAGTACGGCGAGAGGTACGACGTCCAGGCAAAGCGACCTGTCCTTGAGCTGCCGCCCTTTGAGTTCGGCCCTGCGGCGTACTTTGCCCTCTCCGAGCTTGAGCAGCGCGGCGAGATGAGCGAGGAGGCGCTCCAGGAGAAGCTCGGCAAGTTCGCCAAGATGGCAGTGAGGGACGCCCTCTTCAGGACGCTCTACGACCGCGGCTGGGCGGCCTACGAATGGAAGGAAGGTACGGCGAAGACGAAGCAGAGGTTCTGGCGCATCACCGAAGCGGGCATGGAAGTGCTCTACCCTACCGTGAAAATCTCCGGAAACCGGCTCGGCGGCGCCAAGCACATCGCCATGCTCTGCCTGGCGTGCAGGCTGTACCGGGAGCTCGGCTTCTATCCCATGCTCATAACCGGGAAGAGCGAGTACGACACGGTCACTATCCAGGAGGGCCAGAGGAAGGTCGACGTGTACCCGGACATCATACTCTTCTCCCCCTACCCGGAGAGCTCGACCCGCTTCAGCCCGACCTCCTGGGACGTCTCGCGGGCAATCGCCGTTGAGATCGAGGCCTACCCCACGGGCGGCAAGCATACGGGTGCTCACCTTGACAGGACTAAAGCCCACTTCGTGAAGGCCAGGGACATCCTTGAGATGCCCGTCATCTTCGTCGTGCACACCGAAAGGGAGGCCGAAGCCGTCCGCAGGGCCATTCAGGAGGAGGGGGCGAAGATAGTGCCGGACGTCCGGGCCAGGTATGCCCCGGGCAACGCCTCGGTCCGCGCCCTTGAAAGGGAACTTGAAAAAGCTCTGGACGCCTCCGTGAACCCGGCGCTGGCGATGCAGATCAGGAAGCTCTGCGCCATGTCGAAGGACGCCGACATCAGCGAGGTGGCTGAGCCCGAGGACTTCATCGAGGGTGAGCCCCCGGAGTACGCCAGCCACCGGTGGTACGAGAGAATGGTGCGGAGCGAGGAAGAGGCGGCGCAGAAGGCCAAGGCAGCGGCAAAGGAGGAGAGGAAGAAGGAACTGGAAATAGAGCCGATTGAGGAACCGCAGGAACAGCCACAGGTACCGGTCCCCACTCCCATCCCTGCCGCCGCACCCAGCGAGAAAAAGGAGGAGAACGTCCAGGACTTGGTCATGCAGGAGCTGAAAAGGCAGAGGCGACAGAGGATCGAGCCGCTGAAGGAGGACGGCTGGGTGTTCTGGACGGAAAAACTGAAGGACACCGACCACCTCTACGCGGGGAAGGTCCTAGACGGCAGCCCCGAGCGGGTGCACGTCGATTACTACGACGACGCGGCAAAAGAGGTGGTTTCGGAGCTCGGCATCACCCTCCAGCCCTGCTGCCCGGAGCAGTTCAGACCGAAGCCGAGGCAGCCGAAGTTCGCCACGAAACCGCAGGAAAAGACGGCGCCGCAGCCGAGCCAGCAGCCTGAAGTTTCATCTGCGCCATCTGGTCAACCAAAACTGTCGAAACGTCAAGAGGCTTCGTCGAAACCAAGCGAAGATCGCGAGTCAAAAGTGGCGCTGCTGAAGCAAATGGGGGCAAAGTGGTACAAAAATACTGTATCAGGCAAGCAATACGTTCGTGCCTACGTGAATGGAAAATTCGAGAGTTTGGGTCAGCTTGACGAAGAACTGAAGCAAATACTCAGAAAATATGACATTCTTTTGGTATGAACTTTTGCAAAATCTTTGCAAAACTCTTTGCAAACCTTTTTTGCAAATTTGCAAAACTTTTTGCAAAACCCTGGCTTTTTGCAAACCCTTTGCAAAACTTTTTGCAACCGATGTTAACCCATATAAAGGCCCGTTCTCCACTATTTCTCGACAAAAACACAAGAAAAACGCCCTTATTTGGGCACTACGATGACCAAGCGCGGCAACGCGTTTGGCGCGGACGGGATGAGTGTCCGCAATTGAAGAGCAAAGGTGCATTGGCAAGTTTTTCGGAGTAGTTGTGGTTAGGTTTAGCTATTTTTCAAACTGCCGGTGCAAAAGTGGCGTCCAAGTCCTGGCCCATCTCTCCTCCTGCAATTTTTGTGAAGATTTCGCGGGGAGAGACCGGCAGAGGCAAAAAAAGGGAGGGGTGTGGCATGGAGTACTTCAAGGCCACGAAAGCCGCGAGTGATGACCCGCTGCTCGAATACGCCAGAAAGATCGTGGAGATCGCGCGGCTCCACGATCCGGAGGTGAAGGAATTCCCGAATAGTGTCGAGGAAGCTGCGAAGCTCCTCTACGAACGCGTCCTGAAGCCGGAGCCCGATTTCAAAAACGGCAACGGAATCCTGAACGGATTCGACGACACGCTGGACAGCGTGGCAGCAATGAGGTTGCTGCAGTGCGCCTGCAACCTGAAACCTGTCAAGGACCCGTTTAGCGAGCTGAAAACTTACAGGCAGGTGAAGGTCTTCATCGAGTTCGTTGAGGGATTACGAAAACGTGGATGGACCTTCAGGGTAGTTGCCTTCAAGCACGGCAGGGACGGTGAAGTGGAAAAGGTTGTCGAGAAGCGCACAGGAGTTCACCTCAGAAAAATCGATGCCGCGCTTGAGGCGTTGTGCTTGGTCAAGCGCCACACGCAGGCCGTGCTCGCGGCACCGGGCGAGTAGCCAGTTCGGCGCTCGCCCGTTTTTCTTTTTCAGTTTCTTTTTCGACCGGACTAATCCGGGCCACATCCGCACCCCAAGGAAAGGGGTCCCGAAAGGGGAGTGTCCGGCTCGCGGTGACAGCCCGGAACCAGAAGGTAAAAGAGATGAAAGAGTTTTTGTGGAGCGTCCACCTCCTTCTCCGGGAGCGGCTGGGTTCCTCGGCGCTGGAAGCGCTAAACTACCTCTGGACCGCACCTGACGGGGAGCTGCTTTCCCGTGCCATGCAGCTGATCTCGGAGATATAGCCACAATTTTTCTTTCCCTTTTTTCTCCCGCCCATATCCTCCAGCCTCACCGCGGCGGGCGGGTGAATGGCCGCAAGGCCAGCCAATGGAGGAAGAAAAAGAAGGAGGGTGTATATGGAATATTTTAAAAGAAAGAAAGCCAAACCCGAAAACCCGGAGCCGGAGGAAAACTCCTCTCCCCAGACCTACGAGAATCCCACCCCAAAGGAAGGGGTGGAAGCGGCAAGGGAAGCCCTGCAAAAAGTGCTTGAAGAGAGTGCAAAGGCGTGGGCTGAGGTGCTGCCCAAGCCGAAGCCAAAAGACAAGAGCAACGCCGGGCAGAAAATAGCGAAGCGGTACCAAAAACACGTTTCTCAAGAAGTCGCCCGTGCGCCGATTCCAGCACTGAGGCGCGCGCTTGTCGTGTCGGAGTTTATTCAGGCCGCGAAGAAGCTGACAGGTGTGACCGTAAGTGACAAAGACATTGAAGCATGCCGTAGCAAGAAAGGCTGGGTCTTTGTCTGCCGGTACTGCGGAAACGGAGTTGCTGCTTCGCAAGCACGACACATTGAAGAGTGCAGGGAAAAGTTGCAGCTTCTCCGCAAACTGGGGCTTTACGGCGCCTACTGCATCCACGCGGTACCTGAAGGGCAGGTCTACCCCGACCTCATTGAAGTCGTAAACGGAAAAGTTTTCTGCACGATCTGTGGCGAGGAGATCAAGAGCTTGGACGACCTCAAGGTCGGTGACGGCCGGCTGGGCTGCAGGACGCTGGAAGCCCAGCTGAAGCAGAGGGAAGCCTGGCGCGCGGCAATTGCCAGCGGCTGGTACGCTAAACTCCTCAACAACCGGCTCCGCATTTCTTCCCAGCAGGGGTAAACTGTCCCTCTGCTGGCTTTTTTCTTTTCCTTTTTTCGACCCGGTCAAAACTCCCAAACCCGCTTGACCAGCGCGAGCTGGGCGACCGGGCGCGCGGGTGTGGGGAGTGAGAAGACGGAGGTGTTTTTGTGGAATTAGAAAAAATCGTGAAAAGCATTTTGGCCAGCGTCCAGTGGGACGTGTGGAGATTTTATCTCAGTGCTGAGCAACTGATTAGGCAGAAAGTTGCCGTAGTCAGTCATGTGCATTTAGATCACTGGCTTGCAAATCTTCTGGAGTTTGACGAAGTACTCGTCCCTGAAGGTATTAGAGTTCCAGAGCAATTCAAAAATATGAACAACATAGTTTATATTGACGATTTCTTCCGCGCGGAAAAGCTAGTCTTCACTCACATTGGGCCAAGATCTCTTGGCCGATTTCTCAAACTGCAGCTTTCTACCCACTCACACTGGTGGCTCGTCAGATACATGAACTGTAGAGTCTTATTTGTCGGCGACGTCGACCAAAATGATGTTCCGTTCGTCGAAAGTTTCGTGGCAAAAACGAGAGAGATGAACAGATCAATCAACGCCGTACTTTTACCTTCGTACGGGTCCGCCGAGGCACATGGAGAAAATATCCATGATGCTATTTTTGAGCTTGCAGATAGACTTCGTTTGAGCGGTGTAAAGATAGGTGCCTTACCGCATCCGATTGACGCTCCTTGGGCCGATTACAACGCAGTCCGGCTGCAAAGCTTAGCCGACATATCAACTTTTGATATACAAAAACACGAAGTTTGATATACAAAAACAACGAATTTGATATACAACGGAGGAAGGAAAATGGCCTCATTCGTGCTGAGAATGACGGAGCGGAATCTTAAAATCGCTGACTTCATCGGAACTGAACCGCACGTAGTAACAAGAAGAGAGGACGATCGCATCCAAATCGAATTTGGCGGAATGCTGTCGATCTCACGAATAGAAATAGACGCCGCTATTGGACTTACAGATAAAGAGTGGCGCGAACTGGGAAGGGAAATCAAGAAAACTTTGAAAGGAGCGAAGGTGCGCGAATTTTCGGATTTGGCAATAGGAATTTGGCCCGTGAGAAAAGGCGGAATTTTCATCCGCGTGAACGATTTTGAAAAGGAACTGTTAGAGAGAGCAGCAAAAACAGAGCATAGATCTATCAGCGACTTCATCCGGATGGCGGCACTTGAAAAGGCCGATCAAGTTCTGATCATGAAAACTGCGATCGAGAAACGAGTAAAATCGAAGCTCAAAAGACCACAGGAAACCGAAATTTACGGCTAGAGGGTGGTATCTCGCTGTAAATCGTTGGCCGACAAAAAAACTTTCAGCCATATCCATATCTTGTCGTGCAAGAACAGATTCTTTTCAAACGTGGTGCGCTACGAGCTATGTGATACGTCAGAGGATGTGTAGCACAAATAAAGCAGATGTGATACAATGATAATAAAAATACTGGAACACGAATAACCACAGATTCGCTTTCCCAAAAAAGCGTGTCGTTTATAGGCACACAAATCCAGCACATGTGTCGTATTTGTGTGCCTGTATACGGGCCCATGGAGGCGCCGTGAGACAATTAGAGATACTGTAGGAAATCTGCTGCTTCAGTGGCGGGGTGCGCTGCGAGCTGTGAACCGAGAGTGCCACATAAAACGTATATCAAATTACATAAAACGTATATCAAAACCTTGGTACTGCCTTATGCTCATAGACTGAGTTTGCCAGCGACCTCAGCGAACTCAGCTGATGTCCCACACTCTTGTCCCACACAATATTAACTTTGTGGGACATAGTTTGAAGTTTTGCCAGCGACCTTCAGCGAACTCGCGTGACCGTAGCCGGCGGTCGCGTGTTGAACTTGTCAGCGCCATCGTTTTTTGGACAGAGTGAACTTTTCCCGGGCACACGCCTTTTTTGCTTTTTCTGTGTGTCCGCCTTACTCCCGGCTAGCGAACCGTGTTTTCCCTTTAAAGGGAAACGGAGGTGAGGGTATGAAGAAAAAGATTGCCGCAATCGCCGCTCTGGCCGTTGTGGCCGTGGTTGCGTGCGCCGCGGTTTGGATGTTGGCTCGGACCGAACCGCAAATCGAAGAGTCAGAACTTCCCAAGGAGTACCCGTCGAGCACCGTGAAGGCCTATCTGAAATACGCTCTCGTGGGCGACTACGAAAGAGCGGGCAAGTACGTTTACAACTTGAAAGGAAACCCGGACATACTCCACTACTTTGACAACTACATCGGCAAAGGCGTCGAGATAAAAATAGACCACGAGGGAATCAAGGCCCCGTATGCGACGGTCGTGGTCCGGTTTTACCAGGACAACAAGCAAATTTCAGAAGTAATGTGCGTGTTGATACAAAGTGACTCGGAATGGCTCATCGTGAACTTTAACTACATCCCTGAACCTTTCTGGTAAGGCGATGCCGTTTGGTCGCCAATCTTTCTGAAAAACAACAGTTAGACGTCGTTGTCCTGTTCAGGCGCACCAAAACCGTTGAGTACGACTGCGCTTTGTGCGGGAGGTGCGTCGCGGTGGCATGTCCCCCGGCGCGCATCCTGCTGCTCTACGGCCAAACAGCGGCCGAGGCAGCACCGATATGCCCGGACTGCTACGACGCTTGCGCCGCCAACTCGCAGGAACGCAGGCGTCTCTGGATTAAATCGCTGAGGAGGTGATGGTGTGGAGGGCAAGGACAAAGTGGAACTTTGCAACGGTGATATCATCCTCGTTGCCAGCGAGGAGCAAACGCATCTCTACCCGGTCGCTCCCCTCCCTGCGTGCAGAGAGGGCGACTGGAAGCCGATCAAAATTGCCGGGCACTACCGCAAGTGGGGGCTTGAGCAGTGGCAACTGCTGAAGGAGATCGCGGCCAACAGGCTTGCGGAGATCTACCCGGAGATCGCAGAGGAAATAGAGCGCGTCAGGTCAATAGTCACTGACCCAAACGCCTCGCGAATTACCAAAATTGAAATCAGGACCGGAAAGGAGGTGTTCGGGCCAAAGGCCAACAACCCGGACAGGCCAATCGCCATCGTCTGGACCGAGAACGGCGCCCGCCTCGTCCTCACCATCCCCATGGGCACGAGGTATCAGGGCGGCCGGTGGGAAGTCTTTGATACCGAGGCGTTCAAGCGCAGCATTGAAAACGAGCGGTCGAAGTTCGGGGCGTTTTTCAAGCGATACAGGAAGTTTCCGCAGGTCGGCATGATCGTGAAGACAACCGTCAACGGCCGCGGGTACTGGACGGTTGAGTGCTAGGAGCAGACCACATGGAAACTGTTGTCATGCTCGGACGCTACAAGCGGCGGCCGACAGAGTACTACATCGGTTTCAAGGACGGCAAGCTCTCCGCCTCCACGAGAAAACGGGACCTAGATCAGGTGCAAACTATTTCGGTGTTCTATAACAGGAAATACGCCGCCTTTTGTAAAGCGCACAACCACGTGTTCTGCTTTAGCGGGTATTCCAGCTTTTATCTCAGGGCAGCCGAAAAGGCCGCGGACTGCCGAGGATACGATTTTTTCGTGAAGTGCTGGAGGATAAGCCGAAAACTGGGCGAAGCTTTCCTTGCCGGCGATACTGCGGCCGCCATCAAACACCTGCGAAAAATTACCGATGAGAAAATCAGGAAATTGGTCGAATCGCAAATAGCCTGCGATGTGCTCAGGTTGCTTGGTGGTCTGCCCGGATTTTCTGATGTGGAGTCGCGTTTTGTGTACTGTAAATTGAAGGGGGTGTGAGCCTTGAAAAAGGAAATAGTTGGCTATGCCGTGATGGCTTTCGGGCTCGGGCTGCTGGGATTCACCTTCCTCTCGGCGTACTCGGCATTCGTTGATCCCTCGATCCTTGAGAGGTTCAAGGTGCTCGCGCCGGGTGGAGGATGGGTCGAGCTCCTGGCCTATGTGGTGCCCGTGGGCCTGCTGTGGGTGATGGGCACCATAGCGGGAAAAATAGTCGCCTACGGCGTTGATCTGCTGCGCGCGGAAAAGTAAAACACTTGATCGACAGCGGGGGCGGGCCAAGGAGCGTGCGGCGCGGGCGGGTTCCTCCTCCCGCCTTCTTGCCGGGCTGCCCGACTATGCGGTGGCGCTCAATACGCGCCGCGCGCGCGGCAATCCGCCCCTGCTGTTTCGCCATAAAAATCGACCGACAAAAAACGAGGTGATGCATATGAAAAAACTTGCCAGAGTGGTCAAAGTTTCCTCCGTTCCTCCGGACAGGATAATCCTCTCCCTCCGGCACAGTGACCGTTCCAAGACCCGCGTCGAGGTAACCGGCTTCAAGCCGCACTTCTACGCGCCGGGGAATGGGGGTTTCAAATCCATCTTTGGCGAGGACCTCAGAAAGGTCGTCGTTTCTGACTTCAGGCTCGTGCCGCAGGAGCGGGCGAAGTTCCGGAAGCACTACCAGGCCGATATCCCATATGCGAGGAACTTCCTGCTCGCGACCGGAGTGAGATACGGCGTGATCGTCCCGAACGGCGACACGGTCGGGGTGGAGGAAATAGTTCCGGCGGAAGTATCGATAGCGCCACGAAGGTGCTACATCGATATCGAAGTCGCCGGAGAGGGGTCGCTCGACACGGTTCAGACTCCGGCACCGGTGGTAGCCTTCTCCGCCTGGGACAACTACGAGCAGAGGCTTTTCACCGCGGTGGTGGGGAAGGGCATCAGCGACATAGATAAGGGGATCTACTTCGTCGGCAACGAGAGGGAGCTTTTCCAGTCCATCTCTTCCTACCTGAGGACCACCGACCCCGACGTCCTGATAGGGTGGAACGTCGGGTACGACACCGAATACCTGCGGAACAGGGGAGAGCGTCTCGGATTCAAGCTCTATTTCCCCGAGACCTTTGACCTCAAGGAAGCAGACATGAAGCTCCACCGCAGGCTCTCGCACTCCCTGAAGGACGTGGCGGTCGAAGAGGGCCTCCTGAAGGAGGAGGATGTCGTGAACGCGATGGACGCCATAGAGAGGTATGAGCAGGGCGACGTGGAGTTTCTCGTCAAGTACAACCGCCAGGACGTGGAGATCATGGTGGAGCTGGACAAAAAATACGGCATCACCGAATTCTTCGAGGGGCTCAAGGACTACGCAGGGGTGGCGCACTACGACGATACCCTGAAATTTTCCGTCCTTGTCGACACGATGCTCCTGAGGCTGGCGCGGGAGATAGGGGTTATCCTTCCGTCCGCGCCGGACAGTCCAGAGAAGTGGGAGAAATACACTGGAGCTCTCGTCGACTTCTTTACCGAAGATGGAACAAGGAAAGGTATCTTCGAAAATGTTGCTGTGTTCGACTTCTCCAGGTATTACCCATCTCTCATCAAGGCACTAAACATTTCGCCCGAGGCAAAAGGCCCCAGTGACAGGGCTGGCTTGATACCGAGACTTGTGGAGAAGCTCTTCGCGGAGAGAGATAAAGTTGAAGCCTTGCTGAAACAGCGCACACCAGGGACGCCAGAATATGAAGCGCTTAAGCGAAAAAGGGACGTAATTAAATTTGTTACGAATGCAAGCTACGGGGTCCTAGCCTTTCCTCTCTTCAGGTTGTTTGACCGTGGAAAGGCGGCTGAGATAACCAAAGCAGGACGGGAAGGGTTGCGATGCGCGGCCGGTATCGCAAGAGAGTTGGGCTTTTTCCCCCTCTATGGAGACAGTGACAGCATTTTTGTCCAAGTTCCCTTCGACCGAGCTGAAGAACTCCTAGATAAACTCAACAAGGAGGTCGAACGTTTTTTCATGGAAAAATATGACGTTCGGGAGTGCAACGTGAAGATGGATTTCAACTACTACGCGAGGAAAATTCTTTTTACAGGCGTCAAGAAGAGGTACGCGGCGCACGTGGTCTGGCAGCACAAGCCGTGCGACTACCTGCGCGTGGCCGGTTTTGAAACGGTGCGCTCAGACCAGAGCAAGTTCACGCAGGAGGTCCAGCGCACCCTATTCGACCTGATTCTGCGAGGAACAAGGGAACAGGCGGTTGCCTTCGTCCGCAAGGCGCTGGAGGACTTCAGGAAGCAGCCGCTCGAAAGGATCGCGTTTCGCAAGGGAATCGAGAAGCCGCTCGCGGAGTACGGGGTGAAAGAGGGGACCGGCATACCGTCCCACATCCGGGGCGCGCTCTACAGCAACCAGGTGTTTGGGACGAACTTCGGCGCAGGTTCCAAGCCACTCTACCTGTACGTCAAGGGGATAATCGGGAAGCCGCCGACCGATATAGTCGCGTTCGAGCGCAAGGCTCCAGACGGCTGCGTGGTGGACTGGGAGCGCATGGAGCAGCTGACCCTCCGCGGCAAGATATCCGAAATTCTCGACGCCGCGGGTATATCCTGGGAAGAGGTGGAGGGGAAGCCCCGCGGAAAGCAGCGCTCTCTCGCCGACTTCGTCTGATGTTTCGGCATAAAAACGGCCGTGAGGTGATTTTTACGAGGAAGATGGGTTTTGCCAAGCCAGATACCTGCAGGTTCTGCAGGGGGCTGTCCAACGCCCCGCTCGTCTCCAGGAGCATCCTGCAGCAGACCGGCTTCAGAACCGGGCGGGTCTGCTGGACCTGCTGGTGCAACCTCGGTAAGAAGCTGAACCGGACCGTAAAGAAGCAAAAGGAGGCGACGCGATGGGAAAATACGTCGTGATAAAGATCGACCACAACCTTTACCGCCAGCTGGAGAGGCTGGCCCAAGAGAGAAACAAGACAGTGCAGGAGTTCCTGCGCGAACTCGTTATGGGGGTGAAATGGCTTGATTGCTGAGGTTCGAAAGAGGGATGGGAGCATCGTCCCGTTTGACAAGGAGCGCATCGTCAACGCGATTTTCAAGGCGGCCCAGTCCGTCGGGGGGAAGGACAGAAAAATTGCCGAGAGGCTCGCCGGCGAGGTCGTTGAGATCCTGGAGGAAAAATGCGCCGGTTCGGTGCCGGGCGTCGAGGACATCCAGGACATCGTCGAAAAGGTGCTGATCGAGCACGGGCACGCCAAGACGGCCAAAGCATACATCCTCTACAGGAAGCAGAAGGAGGAGCTGAGGAAGCTGCAGGACGCCGAGCTCTCCGTGGTCGGGCTCGTGGACTCCTACCTCAATGGCCACGACTGGAGGGTCAGGGAGAACGCCAACATCAACGGCCAGACCATCCCCGGACTGATATTCCACGCCTCGAACACCGTGCTGGCGAACTACGCTCTGGTGAAGGTGTACCCACCGGAGGTTGCCGACGCTCACGCGAACGGGGACTTCCACCTCCATGACCTGCAGATGGCGCTCTGCGGCTACACCTATTTTGGCGACGAAGTTGTAATTGCTCGTGTCAACGGCGATCTGCTTCTTCTCTCCATTAAACAGCTATACGATATGTTCTTCGATGAACAGACAGTAAGCGATGGGGTTTTCACCAAGGATGTGCGGAACTTAAACGTTGAGGTCCTTGACAAAGACGGATTTACCAAAGTCCACTTCATTACAAAAAAGGAAAAAGATCGGCCAATGCTCTTTCTGAAGACAGAAGACGGCAAAAGCTGCATCGTCACCGACAATCATCCAGTAATAACAGAAAGGGGAAACATCTTGGCGAGGGACGTGGAAGAAAACGAAACCAAGCTCACGACGGTGGAACTTCTCGCCACGATTGACGGCTTATTTGCCAAGACTGAACTTTACATATCCGACGAACTGGCAAAAGCGGGCATTTTAAATTTCAAAGTAGACGGCGTAGACGGCAGTGTTATCTATTTGTCTCCCCACCTGAAAAACAAGCCAATTAACAAAGATTCTTACATAGTTCCGAGTGGTCCGGCCGCCGTTACGAGAATTTGGTCCTCGGGATACTGGTGGGTGAGGCAGCCCAAATCTCTGAAAAAACTCCACGAAGAGAAGCTCTATTCGCCTCTCAAGAACAAGCTGTCTCTTGACAAGGATTTCGGCTATCTGGTCGGCCTTTTCGTAGCGGAAGGGAACTACACTAACGGTGGGATATTTCTCAGTCAGAAGCGTGAAGAAATAAGGAAGAAAATCATTGAGATTCTCAACAAACTAGGGTGGTCGTACACGGCGGTTGAAAAGGGAGTTCTCGTCCACAGCCGCATCGTGAAAAATCTGTTTGAAACCGTTTTTGGCATAAGACCATATAGCAAGAACATAAATTTGCCGATCCAGTGCCTGCAGTTCTCGCTGGATTTCAACAAGGGAATGATAGCCGGTATTATCGACGGGGACGGAAGCGCTCGCAACAATCAAATAACGATTCACGTTGCCTCGCGCGCGCTCTGCAATCAGCTCCACATTCTGCTGTCGCACCTTGGCTTAAACCCGCGAGACATGGATCTGCAAGGCGTTGGAAGTACAAGGTTTTTCAAAGGCAAAAAAATTGTCCAGAGATATCCATTGTACGGAATAAGTTTTTCAAAATCTGCAGAGGTAGACTTACCTTCCGTTGTTTATTCGTCTCTCAAACCAGCTAGGAGAGATTACAAACGACGGGTGCCGGGTTTAGTAACAGTTATCAAAAAGAAAGCAACGACAATTGCGGACAAATATATTTACGACATCACCACCGAATCCGGAACTTTTGTCTGCAATGGCATAATCTCGCACAACTGCGCCGGCTGGTCCCTAGAGCAACTCCTGCTCGAAGGTTTCAACGCCCCGGGAAGGATGCACTGCAACCCGCCGAAGCACCTCGACACGGCGCTGATGCAGATGGTGAACTACATCGGGACGCTCCAGAACGAGTGGGCCGGGGCGCAGGCTTTCAACCACATAGACATACTGCTCGCCCCGTTTGTCCGCGCGGATAAGCTCAGCTACGAAGAGGTGAAGCAGGCGCTGCAGATGTTCGTTTTCAACCTGAACATCTCCTCGCGCTGGGGCTCCCAGACCCCCTTCACCAATTTGACCTTTGCACTGTCCTGTCCTGAAGACCTCGCCAACAAACCAGCAGTCATTGGCGGAAAATCGCTGGACAGGACATACGCTGAGTACGAGGAAGAGGCTGACATGATAAACAGGGCCTTCGTAGAGATCATGGAGGAGGGGGACCCCAAGGGACGCGTCTTCACTTTTCCCATCCCGACGTATTCGGTGACCAGAGACTTCCCCTGGGACTCCGATTTTTCAGACGCTCTGTTCAGGATGACTGCCAAATACGGCCTCCCGTACTTCCAGAACTTCGTAAACAGCGACATGAAACCCAGCGATGTTCGTTCTCTGTGTTGCCGTTTGAGATTGGACCTTCGCGAGCTCCGTCGAAACGTCACCGGAGGGCTCTTCGGCTCTTCGGACACCACCGGTAGCGTGGGCGTGGTGACCATAAACATGCCGCGCCTCGGGTACCTCTCGAAGAACGAGGACGAGTTCTTCGAACGCCTGGAGAGGCTGTTGTACCTGGCGAAGGAGTCCCTGGAGATAAAGAGGAAGCTGGTGGAGCGCAACGTCCAGAACGGGCTGCTCCCGTACACCAAGCGCTACCTCGGCACGCTCAGGAACCACTTCTCCACCGTTGGTCTGGTGGGCATGCACGAGGCGCTGCTGAACATGGGGTTCGAGAACGGCATCGTCGGCGAGGACGGCAGGAAATTCGCCATACGCACGCTTGAGTTCATGCGAAGGAAGCTGGGCGAGTATCAAGAGGAGACCGGAAACCTCTACAACCTGGAGGCGACGCCGGCGGAGGGGACGAGCTACAGGCTGGCGAGGATCGACAAGAAGAAGTTCCCCGACATCATCACGGCCGGTGACAAAGAGGTCTTCTACACGAACTCGACCTGCTTGCCCGTCAACGCAGATCTGGACCTGATAGAAGCCCTGGAACACCAGGAAAGCCTGCAGACGCTTTACACCGGAGGCACGGTCTTCCACACCTTCCTCGGCGAGAGGATACAGGGGGCGGCTGCCAAGCTGCTGCTCAGGAAGATGACCGCGAACACGCGCCTGCCCTACTTCACCCTGACGCCGACTTTCAGCGTCTGCCCTGACCACGGCTACCTTTCCGGCGAGCACTTCAAGTGCCCGACCTGCGGCGGAGACTGCGAGGTTTATTCCAGGGTTGTCGGGTACTACAGGCCCGTGAAGAACTGGAACGCCGGCAAGCAGGAGGAGTTCAGGCTGAGGCGCACGTTCAAGGTGGACATATCATAGGAGGTGGTATTTTTTGAAGGACAGGCTGCTTTCCTTCATAGAGAAAATTCCAACTTTCGAGCTCGTCGACGTGTTTGTGAGGGAAGGAGCGCTGGTGAAGCAGCCGCACTTCCGCGCCGTCGTCGAGCAGGGGAGAAACGACGCGATTGCCGTCGTCAGCGACAAGTACCACCTGGTCCAGATAAGGGACCTCTTCAAAAGCGTTGTCGAGTGCTGCCGCGACGAGGTGGACGGCGAGGTGAGCTACTACCGGGGGAAGGGCGATCTGATCATCTTCCCCGAGGGAAACAGCGTCGGCCTTCTCGTCCAGAACTCGGTCGATCTGAGCAGCGCCGTGAGGATCAGCTTCTGCGCGAAGATGGAGAACCGCGTCTTCCTCGTCCCCTCAGAGATCGCCTCGCCTTTCGTCAGGATACACACGGCCAAAGATGTTCAGGTCCAGATCGACCACTACCTCGCCTTGCTCAGCCAGGTGAGGCAGGCCTGGGAGCAGATCGTCCAGTCCCTTGCCGCGCTGGAGCTCGGCCGCGAGGACATCGAAGCGCTGAAGAAGGACATCGGCGCCGGGAAACGCCTGAGCGAGATTATCGACGAGTACATCGACCCCGAACAGGAAACTTTTGTCCCCGTCAAGTTCTGGGACTTCGTGCAGGTCGTCCTGAGGGCCGTCGAAAAGCGCAGGTACAAGACCAAGTTCCACCTCGCCAGAAAGATCAGGAAGATCGGCGATGCCATCATCCAGTGGGCCGTCTTCGAAAAGCTCAGGCTGTCAGCGGTGACCTTGTGATGACCAGAGGGCCGAGGGAAGTGGAGTGCGCGATCTGCGGCCGACTCTTCAGGACGCACAACCCGAAAAGAAACATCTGCTTCAACTGCGTGCCGCCGATGGACCCTCTGGAGCAAAAGGCGCTCCTGATGCTGAAAAGGCGGGAGTGAAAAAGTGGACATACGAATAGGCCCTGACGCCGGCAGCACCATCTACGACTTCATCGGGAAGGCCAGGCGAAGGCTGCTGATAGTCTCCCCCTGGCTTTCCCCCGCCTGCGCCGACCTCGCCGTGCAGAAGCAGAGGAGCGGCGTCACGACGGTGATCGTCACCACAAACGACGAGAGCAAGAGCCACCAGCTCGCGCTGGCCAAGCTGGTCGAAAGGAAGAAGAGGAGGGGGCCCATCAGATGGTGGTTGCTGATCCCCGGCTTGGCGATGGTCTTCGCCGGGCTCTTTGCCCTTTTCCAGGTGTTTGTCCAAGGAAAGATCACGGCGGGGCTGGCGTTCCTGCTGCTGCTCCTCACCGTCGGGGCGGCGCTGAGCTGGGCGGGAAGGGGAAAGACCGAAAAGTACTTCGTCTCGCTGGTCGGGAGGCTCGTCCTGTACCTCCCCAAGGATCCGCCGCTCCACGCGAAGCTCTACGTGGCGGACGACAGGGTGGCCGTTTCCTCAGCGAACTTCACGGTCTCAGGGCTGAAGCACAACGTCGAGTGCGTTGCTTACGTCGAGGATGCCGAACTCGCGAACGAGGCAATACGCCAGATAGACGAGCTGCTCTGCCAGGAAAAAATCGCCGTGTTTCAGCAGGAGAGCGGCGATTAGCGTGAAAAGAAAAACGGGGGTGGTGAAAGCTTGAAAATACAAGAATGTGTCATTTGCCTCAACACACCCTACGGCAAAGTTGAGCTGATGGCGCGAGGGTACCTCTGCCTAAAAGTACCCGAACTTGGCATAGCTATTTACGATGCGCCTAATTCGCTGATCGCTCGCTTGGTAAACGGCATGCTTCAAGGAAACGTCGACGAAAACGTTATCAAGTGTCTCGTGGAGTTGAGCAAACTCAATACGCGCTACCACGACTATGTCTTTTCGCAAATTGAGCAAAGCCCCGCCCACGCGATTCAGCTGATCCAAAATTTCCAGCAATTTGAGGAACAGGGATACCGGTACTTCCCGCAATCAAAACAGCTTTTTGTAAAACCAACCGCAAACTCCTCTGATGCTTTTCTTGTCCAGTTCCGCGGGCCCAAACAGGCCAAATGCTACTCTATCTTGCACATCGCAGAGACTCTGGTAGAGGGGATAACCGAAGGGCAGATCGTCGACAATATTATGCTGGCCTGGTCTCCGACTGTTTCTCCCGAACAAGCGACAATTACAGAAAAGGCTGTTTCTCAGCTCCAGCTCCCCTACCCCGAGGTGGCGAAGATCATCCGCCTGATCAGCAGCTATTCGAGCGCTACCATGCAGCGCCAGCTTTTTGACTGGCTCGAAAATGGCGCCTTCTCCAATGCGGAGAAACTCCGGCAGCTCGAAGAAAAAGTCAGAGTTCGGGAGGAGAACAAGGCGACGCAGAGAAAGTACGAAGAAGCGCAAAACCAGGACTTCGTGTTCCTGCAGGACACGGAAGAGCTACTGTTCCCAGAGGACGCGGTCGTCATAAACCTCGGAACGGAAAGACCATCTGCCTGCATCGTCACGTCGTCCTGTGAGTTCGAGATGGGAAGGTACGTCGTGACCAGGAGATGGGGCAGGAGCGCGAAACTGGAAAAAAGGCTGCCCGACGACGACCCGCTGTGGCGTGAGAGGGTCATTAAAAAGGGGAAAAATGCCCTCGCAACCTTACCCGAGCCGTACAGGAGCAGGCTGACCACGCTGTTGGTCGAGCTTTCCCTGTCGGCCTGAGTGTTCTGCAATAAAAATGCCTTTTTCGGAGGTGGTATGGATGTCCAGCACGATAAAGGTAGGAAAAGCAAAAGAGGCGCTTCGCAACCTCATCAGGAAGGGCGTGAAGCATCCCGTCCTCCTTCTCGGCGCCCCGGGGATCGGGAAGACGAGCATCCTCAGGCAGCTCGCGAAGGAGGAATTTGGCTCCGACCTGGACTGGCCGGAGGGCAACTACCTGAACGTGGAGCTCAGCACGCGCGAGGTCCCGGATGTCCAGGGATTCCCCCTCGTGAAGCCGAGCGGGGAGGTGGAGTGGGTCTCCCTGATCGAATTTCCGGAGGAAGGGAGGGGGATACTGAACTTCGACGAGATCAACCTCGCTGAGCTCGACGTCCTGAAGGCCAGCTACAGGTGGATACATGAGAGGCGCGTCGGCAAACGGAAGCTCGGCGATGGCTGGTTCATCTTTGCGACCGGCAACAGGATCACGGACAAGTGCAACGTCAACACTCTCCCCGCCGCGCTCAACAACCGCTTCTCGATATACGAGCTGGAGTGCGGCCTAGACGACTGGAAAAACTGGGCGCTGACGAACGGCATCACCGCTGACGTCATAGGCTTTCTCAACTGGAAGCCGGAGGCGCTGTTCAAGTTCGACCCCGAAAGGTACGCGCCTGAGCAGCCCTTTCCCACACCTCGGTCCTGGCACCGCGTCTCCGACAAGCTGAAGGCCGGGCTCACGGACTTCGAGATCCTCTCGGGCGACATCGGGGAGGGGATGGCTTCCGAGTTCTGCGAGTACCTGAACGTGAAGAGCCAGCTGCCGGACATCGACGAAATCCTCGGAGGGAAAAACATAGTCCCGGAAAGGCCGGATCTCCTCCACGTCGTTTGCTCCTCAATCGTGGTAAAGACGAGAGAGAAGCCCGAGTACGTCGACAGGCTGGTCGAATACGCCTCCCTGCTGCCTGCAGAGTTCGCCGTCCTGCTGGTGAAGGACGCGATCAGGGCGAAGATCGACGTGAAGCGTGCAAAAACATTCAAGAAGTTCACCGCGAAGTACAAGGACGTCATCCTCTGAGGGTGGCCGAATGAGCAACGAAGAACTCGAAAAGCGGGCGCGCGACATGATAATCCGCGCCCGCGTTCAACTTCTTTTGAAGCACCCGTTTTTTGGGGTGCTGTCGACGTACCTCGAACCAAAGCCCGCTCAGCTTGCACCGTACTCCGGTGGAATGGGGACCGATGGGAAGTTCCTCTACTACCAGCCCGACAAACTGGTGGAGATTCCGCCCGAGCAGATAGAGGGCATAATTAGCCACGAGCTCATGCACATCAGCCTAGGGCATCTCTGGCGCCGCGAGATGAGGGAACCGCTCAGGTGGAACATTGCGACCGATTACGCCGTAAACGCAATAGTGAAGAAAAACTTCCCGCTCCCGGAAGGCGCTCTGTACAACACGAAGTACGAGAACAAGTGCGCTGAGGAAATATACGAGCTTCTTCCTGGCCCCTTCTGTCCCAAATGCGGCTGTAAGCACATCAAGGGAGTAAAGTATAAGTCGACCAGACGTGACAACGACAGCTTCGATGTGGAAGCAGATTTCAAGTGCTGCAAATGCGGGCACACCTGGAAGGAGTGCCATGTGCTGGAGAGCGGGGACTGCGGGAGCTTTTCGATGCCATTTGATGAGGTCGAAGGTGGTTTCCCGAGCACGCTCGACGACCACTCCACCTGGGATGAAAAAAAGGAAGCGAACGGCACCGACCCCAAGACGAGGGCCGAAAAGCTGGAGCGGGAGTGGAAAGGGCGGATAGTGAGGGCAGCGCAGATCGCAAAGAACCAGGGGAAGCTTCCTGCTGGGCTTGAGCGCTTCATCGATGACCTGCTCTACCCGAAGCTCGGCTGGCGGCAGCTTCTGTGGCAGTACACGACAAAGGTGCGCGGGATGAGGCCGGACTGGCGAAGGCCGAGCAAGAAGTGGATACAGTACGGGATATACTACCCGACGAAGAGGGAGCGGAGGCTCATCGCCGCCGTGGCCGTCGACACCTCAGGGAGCATTTCGGACGAAGAGCTCAAGGAATTCCTTGGCGAAATCCGCGGGATACTCTCCACTTTCAGGGCGTTCAGAGTGAGGCTGCTGGCCTGCGACGCCGAGGTGCACACCGACATTACCGCGACTTCTCTGGAGGACTTCGACAGCTTCAAGGTCAACGTAAAGGGCGGAGGCGGCACTTCGTTCATCCCGGTCTTCGAGGCGATCAAAAATGAAAAAATACAGGTCCTCGTCTACCTCACGGACGCGTACGGCGACTACCCAACTGAAGCGCCGGGCTTAGACGTGGTGTGGGTGATCAGCAGGGAGGGCGATCCAAAGCGGCCGCCTTTTGGTCGGGTTATCGAGCTCAGGTAAGGGGGGATGATCTGGTGGTGGAAGTGACGTTCAGCAAGGATTCCGTGGACGTTCGAATTCCATCTGAAAAGGCAGCAAGAAGCTTCCGGGTGATAGGGTCCTTGAGGGGTATCGAAATACCCGAGCTGGGCGTGAGCCTCTACGGCGATGACGCCGACCTTGCCAAGATCGCGAACGACCTGATGGCCGGCAGGCTGGACGCAGAATCCGTTGAACTTCTGAAGACGATAAGTGAGTTTGAAACACAAAGACAGCACCACCTGGTCTCAATATTCGCCAAAGGAGATTTGACGCAACTGAAGGAAACGATCAACACAATGCGCGCCTACGACCGGTTCGAACAACGAGGATTCGAATACTTTCCGGCGTCGGAGCAGCTGCTACTGGTGACCTACACGCTGATCACGTTCGGAAAAAACGGGAGCGCGCTGGTCGATTACGTTCCCTTCAACATGGACGACTTTAACGACTGGCTGTTAGAGGGATGCGTCAGAACAAAGGAGAGAGACGACTATACCTTGTCGAACAGAGATGGGGCTTTGCTAAAGGCTGCGGAAAAGGCCGTGCCGCCGCAGCATGTAAAAACGCTGCGCACATTGGAACTCATTTCGGAGTTTTCCAGAGCAAAACAGAAAAGGCTTCTTGAAGAGCTCAAAGCTGGGGCTCTGCCAGAGGAGCGGATCGAGAAACTCAACAAAGAATTAAATGCGAGGTACGAGCGCCAGGAGAGGAACGACGAGTACCGCAGGCTGGCCATGGAGTTCAAACGCAACGGCTTATTTTTGAACAAGAAAGAAAAGGCGGTTTTGGCCGAATGTTCGTGCCATTTGAGCCATTGGGTCTATGGCGGTCATTTCTTGCTTGTCAAGTTCGAAACCGGCACGACCATCGAGGACTTTTTGCAGGAACAGCAACCGGCATGCAAAGGTTGCAGGGTGTTCGAGATCGTCGTTGGTTCAATTGATGCTGACATCGTTGTCGGGCGCTGGATCAAGACAGGAAAGTTGAGCCAGAGCAAATATGTGAATTTCAAAGAACTCAACTCCTCGGAGATTTTCGACCGCTTGAACATTCTCAAGAAAATCGCTGCGAAAATCGACGAGCCCTTCAGGGGCTGGCTGAACGACTTTCTCGTTGAAACAAAGCTTATGGCCTATGCTGGAGGCGAAAGTGATGAAAGTTAAAAAAAGATACCGCGTCTGGGTGACCACGCGCGATGGTTTTGACCTTACCTTTGTGACGTTCGCGGAAAGCGAAGAGGACGCGAAAAGGGAGTTCGAAAGCAAGGGCACCGTTCGCTTTGTCGTCGAAATCAGATAAGGGGGTTGGAGATTGAGCACCCGTGGTTGTGTGGCCATAAAAACAAAGTCAGGGTGGCGCGGCATTTACAACCATAGCGATAGCTATCCGACCGGCCTGGGAAAGGAGCTGTGGGAACACCTCAAAGAAAAAGACCTCAACAAGTTTGCCGAAGAACTCCTCCACTACGACGACTGGCGGAACTACCTTGCCGGAGGGGTCTGCCCCTACTGCGGCAGGCGCGGCCTCAGCCAACCGCACTCAATCGCCAGCGCAATTTGGAATCGCGAGTTCGGGAAGGTACGCTACCCAGATTTTGGCACCGGGCGATTCAAAACAAAGCAAGAGATGCGCGATTACTACCGCAGCCTTCCGGCGTGGCGTGGCTGTGAAGAAGAGATAGAGCGAGAAATCGAACAGGAGTGGGAAGTAAGGCGGAACATCCGGCGCACAGGATTTCCGGACCCTGAAGCGAAATACCACAAACACGCGCCACTGGATCTGCCCAAGCAGCAGATCACCAGCGAAAACCCGGACCCGCTCTTCATTGAATGGGTTTATGTTGTAGAACCGAAGCAACGCACCATGGAGATTTTTACCAACCAAGGGTTCATCACCCACGGACCAGCAGGCATTGAACCAACACTTTCCGAGGATGGTTACTTTGACTATGGTCACTGCAAGTATCGGCATGTTTGCGTCGCCAAGGTTTCGCTGGACTACGCGGAGCCGGACTGGGACTTCATAGAATACCTGGTTAGCGAACCATTGGCTCTGGAGGACCTGATGAGCGAGGAAAGGCTCATTGTCAAGCAGCTAAAAGATGGAGGCATAAGGAGAAGCGAGTGCTCGCTTTGCTGCCAGCCCGTGCTCACTTACGACGACACCGCAGTTCATTCGCGCTGCCTGAGGAAGGCGCTCGAACATCTCGGCGGCGATTCGGAAACTTGGGTTCAGGGGCTGATGCTCGAATTCAAGAGCATGGGGGATCGATAATGGGAATGGACTGTGTTCCGCTAAACAACATCGAACCATTTCACTGCAACTGGTCCGGTTGGGCCTTTTTGCGAAGGGTGCTGGAACTCTCCGGCGCCGATACTAGTGAGATGGCATGGACAAACGACGGCCACCTAGTGCGCGCCGAAACGGCAAAGGCGTGGGCGCAGGCATTGCGGCAGAAGCTGGCGGACCGCGGCCTTTCGAGGCTGAAGATCGCAAAGATTCCCAACAAGCACTTTCTCGGTGGTTACCAAGAAATCCCGGTCGTGGAGTTTGAAAAGCTCCCTCTGGAGACAAAGGTGTACTTGAAGCTCAAGGACGGCACTATTGCGAGCGTCTTCGAACAGGTCAAAAGCTATACAGTGGTCGAGACGATTTTCGGCAATTTGCGGCTGAACAAAAACCAAATCAGAATAACTGAACTTGACAAGGATACCAGAAAATTTATTCGGGAATTTGCTGATTTCTGCGAACGTTCCGGCGGCTTCCATCAGTTTTGAGTGTAAGTCCCGGCGAAATCCTCGAAATTTGAATAAACCTTTAAAGGGGGTGTTAAAATGCACATGCTAATCGCTGCCATTGTCAGAGCAGATAACAAGACCGAGGCGAAGAAACTGGCCGAAGGAGTGTTTGAAGATTTGGTAGACGCGAACGTTTTCGATTATTATACCATGTTCGACGACGATTGGGCCAAAAATAGGTGGGGAGAATGCCCGCCGGTTCTCAAACTGGAAAGCAAGGAGGGAAAAGAGCTTCTCAAGAGACTCCTGGACGCAACAAGGGATGAACTTTTTGAAAATCTTCGCGTAATAAGGAGGCTCCTTCAGGAGTACGACGACAAAGACATCTGGTACGGCGATAATTTCGACGCATTGCCAAGCGACAGAAAGGTGCTCCGTGTTTTGAAATACGGCCAAGAAAGAGTTGATTTTGAAAATAGCATACGGTACCTTCGGCACTGTTGCCTTCATGTGGGCGAGTACATAGGGACTTCCATTTTCCTCTACGACTGGCGTAGCGAAGGAATCAGGAGCCTAACAGAACTGAAGGGCATCCTCGAAAAAGAGGACAAGAGCAAACTCTGGATAGTTCCTGCGGATGTCCACTTCTGAAGGGGCGATATTTTTGGAAATTCCCGAACTGGAGATAAAGAACAGCAAGCTGGCGGACAAAGTCATCAGAGCCCTTCAAAGCGAAGATAAGTTTGACGTTGCCCACAAGTTGGTGGCGATAGCCGACGAGAGCATAAGGAACCAGACGACGAGGGACGTCATTGATTTGGCCATAGAGATGGCGAGGACGCCGTGCACTCCTCTGAGAAGAAGCGACTACCGGAAGCTTAAGCGCCTTCTTCTTGCGGCGAAAAAGGAGCTGGAAAAGATCAATAATAAGAGTTTACTCTTGATCACACTCATTGAAGCGGTCGAAGACATCATCCGCAGGATCCCAAAAACCGTGCCGGAGATGGTTCTGGAAAAACTGCAAAACGGCGAAGTTCTAACGCCGCCGCCGCTTTCTTCGTACTGGGTGAGGTTCATGCTCTTCCGGCTTCAACGTAGCATTGCCTCAGCCTGCAAAATAATACCGGAAAAGAACGCCGAACGCCTGCGTGAAACGTTCGGCAAAATTGGCAAAATCGTTGGTTTTCCGTTAAAGGAGGTGAGTTGATTGCCTGAAAAAGAAATTTACTTCAACATTACTCGAAATGAAGGACGACCATGTATTTGGGAAGAGGGGGGCGCAACAACTAACAAAGGACGGGCCATAATTATTGCTGGCCCAAAAGGGGAGAAAAAGAAAGCAGTATACCAAAGAACATCTGGTCACCTGGCGTGCAAGGAGCATGCGTTGATACCAATAGAAACCGGAGATTTCATAATCGTAGCGAATCAGTGGCGAGGGGAGTATTCAATCACCGTTGCAAGAATTAAAGAGTTCAAGAGATTCAAGGAGTGGGACTGCGACCCACACGATGACAAAGTCGTCGCGGAAGTCGTAGAGTCACCTCCAGAATTCCTATTTGAAGCAATAAACGCTGCAAAAGCAAAAGCCGCACACTATCACTGCCGCGGCCCGCACTTTGTGCTGAACCCAGCAAAATGAGCAGGGGGCGGTCGGTTGGTCAACAACATCAAAGCTGGAGAATTCGAAACCATCGTCAGCATGAAAGCCGGAGAGCGGGCCGCCTCGATCAAAATCACCGGCGACCTCTGGATAAGCGTGAAAGACTACACCCTGTGGTTAAAAACCTACGACAGCTCTCTGACGCAGCTGCTGCTCCGCCTGCTACCGGAATTTAAAATACTTACCACAGGTCAAAACCGTGGCGGATACTACGCGAAGCTGGGGCACGAATCTCCGCGCTTCTCGCATGCCGTCGATTTCCTTCGAAGGCTCAAGAGCGAAGGCGTGCTGACAAAATGCATCGACGAGAAAGAGCTCGCCGAGAGGTGCGTTCTCTCGCGGCTCGAACCGCAGGAGTGAGTATGATGAAAGACGAAGAAAAGGTCTTCAACAAGCTGAAGTACGGCACCGTTTTCGCTTGCCCAAGTTGCGGCAACACGACTTTCGTGCTGGAAACAAAAGTTGCCATACGCGACTTTCTGGAGCTGAACGAGGACGGGACGGCGACGGTGCGGTTATCCGACCTAAGCGAGATAGCCACTAACGACATCGAGCAGGTCTCCAGGGTTTACTGCGAAGAATGCGAACGAATGATCCCGAAACGTAAATATCTGAAACTCATCGCGGCGCTTGGAGAGAAAATAACGTACATCCCACCTTAAGGGGGGCTGAGGTTGAAAGACTCGATCGTCGAGCGCGTCTACAACAAGCTGAAGTACGGCGATTTTCCGGATGTCCTTTCGATTGAAGAAACGTTTGACATCCCCTATTTCAGAACCTTCTCTGATGGCGACGCTGACGACAACGCCATGGATGCATACAAGTTCGCGAAAAGGGTCGATGGCGTGGTCTACACGCAGGTCGACGCGGACGCCCCTATGCGGTGGCGTGGTTATGAAACAGCCTGTATCTGATAAGGTTTTCCAGAAGCTCAAATACGGCACAGTTGTCAGTCTCGGTACCATTGAGTACAAAGTTCTCGCAGCCACCCCAGACACGTGCGTCGGCAATAACTTTCTGCCTGCCTTTGATATCGCCAAAAAGGCCGGGTTGACCGTCAAACAGACGTACGCCGCGCTGAGGCGTCTCTTGGCAAAGGGATACGTCGACTGCATCAAGCCTTTCGACGACAACCTGACCACATGGTCAAGTTCTCCGTTCTTCAGCAAGTACCCGGAGATCGCGAAAGAGCTGTTTCCCGACCACAGAACAGCATTGGAGCAGCTTCTGTGTGCTATAGCAGGGTATCTTGAAGGGAGGTGATAATGTGAAGGAGGTCTTGCCCAGGCAATACTCGCCGAGATCAGCGTTCCAGAACAGGAGACGAGATGATGGGGCGAATCCGGTTCAAGCCAGAGCTGGTTGAAGCCATCAGGCAAGGGCGCAAAATACTGACCTTCCGCCTGACCAGAAGGCCAAACGCGTGCTACATCGTCGAGGAGGGCGGCCACCCTTACTGGGTGCACATTGACACGGGGCTGCGGCTTTTCATATACCATTCGTGGGAAGTGCCGGACTTTGAAGATTACGCCAACGAGTTCTTTGATCTCGAAGGTTTCAAAACCCCAGCGGAGTTCTTGGATTACGTGGAAGCTCTTTACAGTGGGCATCGCCCGACGAGCGGCTGGGCCCACCTGTTCTGGGCTGCCAAGGATGAAGGCGACTTCAGCGCGGGGAGGAAGATACCGCCGTCGGAAGCAATTGTTCGAAAAGCGAAAAAGTTCCCCGACCTGTTTGAGGTCATGAAAAGGGCGGGCGGGGCTTGGGAATAACAGTATGATACATAACAAACAGAAGTAGAAAAAGCTATATTTTATTATACATAACAGGGGCGCAAAATTCCGTATGATTCACATTAAATTGATCTAACCCCTCGGATTTTTGCAAAGCGTAGAGCTTGCCGGACGCACGAAAAAGGAGGTGAGCTCATGGGCTACTTGGAGGAGATAGAAAAAATCAAAAAACAGTTGTATGGTAGAAAGCCGTTCTGGATCCCAGAAAGAAAGGTGCTCGTCGTCCCGCCGAATTTTCTGATATGGCTCGGCGTAGAGGATTCGCAGATCTGCAAAATAACGGCATCCATTTACCGCCTCGCGAGGTACGTTCTTACCGGGATTTCAGACGACAACGTAAAAATCGCCATCGCGACCGATGAAGATCTCAGCTATTGCAGAAGGGTCCTTGACATCGCGGCGAATGAAATTGAGCATATGGAGGAGCCGTACCGCAGCAGGCTGGCGGAACTCTTGGTGTTGAAAAAGCTTCAGGGGTGATCAGGTGGAAATTCTCATTCTTGACAGGCTATATGTGGGGCGCCGCAACGGGCAGCTCGTCGGAACCACGGACCCACACGAGCTTGAAAATGCAAATGACACCATTATTGGTTATGGAAGCTATGCCCAAGTAGCGTACTACTGCGCCAAGCACGACCATATCGGTTTTTTCGCCCAGGGTTCGGATTTCCACGTTGACAACGCCAGAAAGGCACGTGACTGCGAAGAATTTCGGTTCTTCGAAAAATGTTGGCGCGTTCATAGAAACTTCGCAAAGGCCATCCTCGAAAACGACAAAAAGCTGATCTCAAAGGCGATCAAAAGGCTGCGCAAACACCATTTGGAACGGCTGCTTTCCGATAAAGAGCTCTTGCGCCAGCTTTTGGAGAGGCTGGACGGCCCCTTGCGCTCGGAGCTGGAAGCACTTCTGGTCAACGCTAAACTGGAGAGCTGAGAAAATGACTCAGCCAATCGTGATGCTTTGTGAGCGCGGGACGTGGGGATCGTTTCCTCAGGGTCCGGATTGGATTCACGAGATCAAGTTTGACGGCATCAGGATCCTGGCCGCAAAGCAAGAACAGACGGTGAAGCTGGTCGGAAGATCCAACGAAGATTACACCAGCAAGTTCCCGGAGATCGTCGAAGATCTGCTCTCCTACCAGCACGATTTTATTCTCGATGGGGAGCTGTGCTCGGCCGACGGGGATTTTCGGACTATTGCGGGGCGCGTGCACCTCAAAGATGCGTTCAAGATAAACATCAACGCAAAAGCCAGCCCGGCAATCTACTTCGTCTTCGACCTGCTGAACCTGGACGGAACCTACTTGGTGAAACACCCTCTCCGGGCGCGCAAACAGGCTCTGGAAACCCTAGGCGAACGGGGGCGCGTGAAAATAGTCAGGCCGCAGCCGCTGGACGAGCTGATCGGGCTGACGAAGGCGCAGAAGATAGAGGGGATAGTGGCCAAGAACCTGAATTCGGCATACGAACTCCGCCGGTCGCCGAACTGGATAAAGTTCAGACCCGCGGAGGGTTTCGACCTGCCGATAATTGGATACGAGACCAGCGACAAGCCCGACCGGCCGTTCCGTTCCCTGATCCTGCTCTGGAAGGGCAAAGAACTACAGGCGGCCAGCGGCCTTTCGGAGCAAGACCTCCAGTACGCCTTCCAGAAGTTCTCGGAAGCCAAGATCGCCAGGACTGCCAGAGAGGCCGGAAGAAACAAGTACTACTTCGAAACGCCGATCGGAGAAGCCGAAGTGGTGTTCACCAGCACGCCGAACCTTCCGGTGCGCTTCCCGAGGGTCATCCGGCTTAAGCTCGACAGATAGCGGCCGTTGGGAAGCTCTCATTAACGAAAAGTAAGTAACGAATTAACGAAAAATAAGTAATGGGGCCTTTAGTGACTGTACACCTAGTTTGACGAGTTAGAATCTTTTTAGTATTGACTGGCCACACTGCATGCTCGAAGAGGGTTTTGATTGTTCTGATTACGAGAAAGTAGCGTGCCTTCGTAAAATTTTGAAACGGAGGTGATCCGCATGCATGTGAGAATTAGCTATGCTATTTACAAGCTGAGAGATTTTAAAATCTGCCTAAAATGCGGCAGGCTGAACTGGTACGAAAACGAGCGCTGTATCGACTGCGGCAACGAGCAGGGCTTCGGAACGGCAAGAAAAAGCGACATCGAGGGTATCGTAGAGGCCTTTATCAGCAGCGGTCACTTTTGCGACGACTGTGAAATTAGCGTTTGATGAAGAAGGCGGAGCATACCGCCTTGTATTGTTCCAAAGGAATGCCCGCTGAAGAGAAAACGCGCAGTTTGAGAGTTCTTGAAGCGATTGAGATCGGCTAAAGTTTAGGGGGTGATATTTTGGCCCGCAAATTTGGAATCAGCTTCGGCCTTGTGAACATTCCGGTGCAGATCCACAACACTGTGAAGGAAGAGACGATCAGCTTCCACATGGTCACCGCCCAGGGGCACCGGGTCAAACAGAAGCTCGTTGACGCTGAAACTGGAGAAGAAGTGAACCGCTCCGAGACGCTGAAGGGATACGAGGTCAGCAAGGACAAAATGGTAATACTGACTCCGGACGAGGTGGCCAACGTCAGGCTCGCCAGCACCAAGAGCATAGAGATCATCGGCTTCGTGCCCTCGACCTATGTGGACCCGATACTCCAGAAGGAGCAGTACTACATAACTCCGGACGGCAAGGCCGGGGAAAAGGGATACAGCATCCTGTACCACGTCCTGAAGGAGCTCGGGGTGATGGCCGTCGGCAAGATCGTGATGGGAGGCACCAAGGAGTACATCGCCACGGTCTCCGTCTGGAAGAACATGCTCCTCCTGACGCTTCTCTACTACCCGCACGAAGTTGTCGCACCTCCGACGATAAACATCGTTGAAGTGAACGCGCGCGAGCTGGAACTCGGAAAGACCCTGCTCCAGTCGCTCGGCAAGCCCGAGTTCAAGGAGCTGAAGAACAGGTACATCAAGGCGCTGCAGGAGCTGATAACCGCGAAGCTTGAGGGCAAGGAGATCAAGCCCATCAAACTTCAAGAGACCGCGGAGGACGATATTGCCGCCGCCCTGGAGAAGTCGCTGTCCTTGACCAAGAAGAAAAAGCTTGGAGTGGCAGTTGCGGCGGCCGCAGACGGATCTGCCGAGATGGTGGAAGTATGAAAGTTTACGAATTGGTCGGATACTACGACGTGCAGTTCGAGCACTTTGCCATCACGCTGTCCAAGCCGTGGCGGGGCAACTGGAGAATAAGGATCAGAAGGCGATGAAAAATGAACGGTCCAGATTTCAACTTCAGCGACCTGATCGACGACTACCTGAAAATGGAGAACCACCCGCCGAGGATCGGTGTGTACTGGCCGTCTGAAATCGGCGCCTGCATAAGACAATCTTACTACAAGCGGTTTCTGCCGCACGAGATGCCAAAGGAAAAGCTGAGGATGTTCAAGTCGGCTGACCTAGCGCACGGGTTCATCCGCGATGTGCTGGCGTCTTCGGACAAGGTGAAGCTCCTCTCCTGGGAGAAGCCTTTCTCCATAATCTGCGACGACTTCGAAATATCAGGAAGACTCGACGACGTCATCATAGTGAAGATCGCGGGGAGAGAGGAGCCGGTCGTCGTGGAGGTTAAGTCGGTTTCGGGGAAGAGCATCGGCCACCTTACCGCGCCGAAGATCGACCACGTGTTCCAGGTGCACCCGTACCTCAAGGCTACGAGGCATGAGGGGCGCGCCGCCAGCATCGCCGTCATCTGGTACCTCGCCAGGGACACCTACGCCGACAAGTTCTTCACGGTGTTCTACGACCAGCGCGTGATGGACGCCGCCATCGCCAGGATAAGAAAGCTTCACGAGCATCTGACCTCCCACACTTTGCCGCCCCCGGAGGCGAGGAACTACCCGCACGAATCCTGGCGCTGCTGGTTCTGCCCCTTCGAGCAGGAATGCAACGCCAACCACAACCCTGAAACAAAGGGCTGAGCCCAACGGTGGAGGTGATTCTGTGCTTGTTGGAAAGTATAAGGGGCGTAGCTTCATCTACAACCAGTTCTGGATGGAAATCTACGAGATAAAACCAAACGGCAGGCTGGTGAAAAAGCGCGACTTCCACAAGTGGGAACAGCGGGTATCCTGGGAGCTGGAGTACAACGTTCTGGCTTCCGAATCGATCAACCGGATGAACGGGTTTTGAACTCAATTGCGAGGCGGTGAAAATGAAGGGAAGTGCCGCGCCAGAACGCAAAAATGAGGGCCGGGAATGCGACGCCGAGAACGTGGATATTGATGAGCTGCTCGACTTCCACAGAAGACACCTGCCTTGAGGGTCAAGAAAAGCGCTGACGGAGGTGAGACTTCATGTGCATGGAATATATCGAACGGGAGCTGGTGCCGGAAAAGCTGGTGTGCCCTTCCTGCGGCTCCCGGCACGTCAAGCTGTACGGTGCAAGAAAAGTCGAGTACGAGCTGGAAGAAGCCGACGGAAAGAAGGTCTGTGAAGAGCAGGTCGGCGTCGGCTGGGATGTCATCTACAGCGTTGAGTGCCTGGAGTGTGGCAACAGCGCCGAGCCGGATGAGATACAGATCTGGGAAGAGCGGACAGCCCGCCCCCGCAAATAGGAAAACATTGCCAACTGGCGGCAAGTTTGCTGCCAGTTTCTGAACGCATTTTGAAAATTTAAAATTCGGAGGTGGTACTCCATGCAGGTTGTCGGACACGACGAGTTGGACCGCCCTGTTGTTTCAACCCTGAGTGGTCTAGAAAAACTAGACCTTGAGGAAATCCTGCGCCACCGCTACCTCGGTGTATTCGGCGATGCGCCAAGCGAACATTTCCTCGGCAGCTCGCACGAACTGACCTTCGGCGGTGATGGAGGAGAGGTCGGAAAGTGCTGGAAGAGAACAACAACGAGAGAAAGGCCGCGCGAAACTAGGCTCTGGCAGAATGCTTACCGTGAGATCGGTAGGATAAGCAGCTGGCTAGAACTACCAAGCTACATCAGGGAAGAAATGACGAGAATCTACGCAAACGCGAAAGAACAGGGAACGGTACAGAGAACTTCCCTCAAAAAACAGCTTGCCAAGATCACATGGCTCGCCTGCCTCATCCACTGTCTGCCGAGAACAAGGGAAGAAATCAACAGAGGCCTAAAGGAACTGTACGGGTTTGGCAACGGCAAGATTCCAAAGGAGTTTGTCAAAGCAGCAAATACGAGGTGGACAAAATTTACGTTGGAGAATGTCGGAAATAAAACGTACCTCTACACTTGCGAGAGAATTGATGGGGAACGCACACGCCACAGATGTTTAGGAACCATTTAAAGAGATAAGGAAAAAATAACAATGGTGGCCTCGATGGGCAGCACGACTGTTAAAGTAACCATTCTCGGACCATGTGGGGAAGAGGAAGTGGAGTTACTTGTTGACACAGGCTCGATATACACATGGGTGAGGAAGGAAGTACTGTTAAAGCTTGGTTTGAAGCCAGAAGGAAAGCGAAGATTCAAAACTATAGATGGGCGCACTCTCGAGAGAGATGTTGCCGAGGCTGGGTTGAAATTTGAAAACGAGCGTGTCACTACTGTTGTCGTGTTTGCTGAACGGGGCGACGCGGAAGTTCTGGGGGTCTACGCGCTAGAGGGCCTTGCGATGGAAGTTGATCCCATAACAAAAACCTTGAGGAAAGTTGAGGCCTTGTTAGCCGTTTGATTTCTTTTTGTCCTAAAAGACTAAAACCTAAAACCGCATAAAACCCATCCTCTCGCCAAACAGAGGCATTTTTTGCCAGTTTAAAAGGAAACCTCTCCTAATACAATATAATGGAGGAGAGGATGGGTATGGCGCAGCTCGCGGCGCGTTTTGGAGCGGGAGGCAATGGGCGGGCAGTTGCCTCCACCTTTTTCCTTTTACATTCGCACGGCGCCCGGCGCGTGCGAGTGAGCGCCTGTGTGCGACCATAAGATCATCAACGACTGGCGCACCGGGGAGCGGGTCTGCGTCCGCTGCGGGCTCGTCTTCGGACCGGCGTTTTCCTCCCTGCCGGAGCGCAACGACGACGAGGAATCCTCCTTCCGGCGCGCCTGGGATCTCGCCACTTCGGTGAGGCGGCACGACCGCAACCTGGGCACCGAGATCTACCGTCTGCCCCAGTCCTCGAAGATGTCCCCAAGAACCAAGCGGTGGTGGAACAGGGCGAGAACATACCTCAGGAGCAAACCAGCCAACGAGCGGCGGCTCATCGAATTCCTTTACGACATCGAGCGGGTCTGCGGCTACATGGGGCTAACCTCGGGCATTCGGGACGACCTCTGCTACGCCGCCCAGAAGCTTGTGGGTCGCATGAGGGGCTCCTCGCGCTTGCGGGCGCTGGTATATTTGACGTTCTTGGCCTGCCGGCGGTATAACGCCGACCGCAAACTGGCGGAGATCGACCGGGCCTTTCAGGAGCTGTTCGGTGACGACTACCTGAGGATCCGGGAGAAGGGGATCGAGCACGCCGCCACCCCAGCCGACCTCGGCGAGCGCGTCCAGGCAAAAATAGACGAGCTGAGGGGCGTTCTGGGCTACAACTTCGGCTAAATATAGAGTGGTGATGGAAATGCCCAAAAAGAAGATATTGAAGGAGGAGCTGGAAAAGCTCATCATGCTGGCGGACACGACCCTAGAGATGGCCCTGAACGCACCGATGAAGCAGCCGGCAAAAGAAGCGTTTCTGAACAGCTTTGCGACAATACACTACTACTTCGTCCACCTGACGCTTCGCGCGCTGAAGGACAGTGAGCTCGCCAAACAGCTGATCCCGATCTTCACCGAGGCAGAGACGTACGTGGTCACCTACACGAACACCCTCGGGATACTCTGCGACGTTCTGCGGCTCAAGCACGGGATCGAAGGAGCTCTGCGCCTGCCGAAGCCTGGCAAAGAACTGGAGGAAGCTGTAGAAAAACTGGTGAAAGACTGCTCTTACGACCAGATGAAGGCGGCCCACGAGAAGTACAGACGAATAGCCAAAGAAGAAGCCAGCACTCCGGCGTACCCGCAAAGCTCTGAAGAGAACATAATGTACCGTTGAACAGGCCAAAAACCGCCAAAAATCCCCAGAATCCACGCCCGTAGGGGGTGTTAGCGGAAGCTGGGGATTATTTTTTTTTTTTCAAAAATTTAAAATTTTAAATTCGGAAGATGGAGTGAAGCAGGCGCAGGACGCATTTTTCCTATGAGTGAGGATGTGTATTTTATTTAATGAACTTTAAAAATCAGATTTTTTCAAGGTATGTAACCAAGGTACTTGGGTTAAAGTATAAAGCCAATTTTTGTTCTTCTAAAAGAACGTTCCCTAATATGCTTGGGATATGTATAATCTCGTTCAACGTATTTTTATCGATTTTTGTGGGGATTAATGCGCCTATTGACGGTAAATTTATCTTGAGAAGTTCCCCTTCTTCCGTCTTGAAATTTAGAGTAACATCTTTAATTGGGTGATTAAAAAAGCGAAACCCAGCTAAAGAAACAGTTTCACCTGATTGCAATGTTTTAATTGACAGTCTTGTACTCATGATATCCTTTGGAGACAAAACTGTGAACGGACTTCCAGTATCAATTAATGCATTTACGAGTTTAGTAATTGTCGGTGTTTTTACAAATAAAGTAACAAAAGGAAAGAGTCTTCCGCTGATGTATCGTTTAGCATAACAACGGATGCGCGTCAGACTGATACCCTCAGAGAATAAATGACACGTTTTTTGGAGGAATGGTTTCTATTAGCAGTAAAGCAACATTTTCTCTTTTCTTCTCAAGCCCATCGATAAAATCCTCTATTGTTTCAGCTTCGTGGATAATCTTCTTATTTTTTACAGCGAATATTTTTCCTTCATACTTCTTTCTAAGTTTCTCGTAATTTTTGCTGGTCCACTCGTTATCAGCCTCGAATATTTTTAGAAGCTCTAAAATTTGGGCATCTTCCATCTTTCTCCCTTTGTTTAGTTTAAAGAGAAAACTTTAAATAATTTTCTTTTGAACCTACAACTTTGGTTACAGATTATGTAGTTATTCTCCGTTGCGTTGCGTTAGAAACTCTAATAACAGTTATGATGATTTTGAGGATTCCTTAATAATTTTACCTAAAAAATATTTTGGGCAAGCTTGGTTTTCCTCAGAGCAGGCGCGGGCCCAGGCGCAGGCGCAAGCGCAGGTCGCTCTTCTGCCGCCTTTGTCTGAGTGTATTGTCTTTTTTTATTTGGGATATCCCGGCGGCAGGCTCTTTTTCTTCAATTGGTCTTTCTGAATGGTTTGTTTATCGTCGCGTTTGCTTGAAGCGGTCGCAGATCTAAAAACCACTTTGTCTGATTGAAAACATCGCGCTTCCGCGCAGTTTCTTTCTCTTCAACCGCACACTTCGCTTATTAACTGTGCTCATTTGCACAAAACATGGGGCTACATTTCTTTAATGCTGCAATGAAACAAAAAGAGCTAGGCTAAAAATCAAGGACGATCATGTCCATACGGACAGAAATGTTTTAGGTTCAAAATTTTCGAGACCCCAACTCCGGTAACCCCATAAATCAGAGGTTCCACTCCAAAAGCTTTACACCATTCAATTAACTCCGGTAGCGATCCATTGGTCAGGGTGCTTCCAGTTATGCAGGCGACGTTGGCTTTTCTTATCACTTCTTTATTTATGGACCCGTTCAAAATTTTCCTTCCGAACTTCTCCTTCCCTATGTTCTCAGGGTTCAGATCGGTAACGTAACTCTCGAAATGTCTTGAACACGCTTCCACATGGCCGGGTTGATAACCTATATGCGCGACCTTGACATTGCCGAAGTTCCTGAGGATATACTCAGCTAGCCGGGCTCCACATTTTCTCGGTTCGTCCTCCTTGCAGTGAACTGTCCCTCTAACCATTCCTAAATGGGCAAGCGTTGCGTTTAAAGTTGCGAAGTAAATCGCTTTGTCCCCTGCTTCGCCGAATACTAATCCGAGGACATCCTTTAATTTTCCCCTGAAAGTCCTTGGTTGATCCGTGAAAGCATCCCCGTAGGAACACTTGAACTTACATCTGACAATAACTTCCTTTCCTCTGACGAGCGCATATTCCTTCGAAGGCATTCTAAAACACTGCTGGATAAATTCGGATCCATCGGCTTTCGGCCGACGATCGCTGAACCCCTTTGCGACTATCCTACAATCGACTTCTTCATCTTGCAGATTATGTTTTTTGACGATTTTTTTGAATTCCCTTTCGATCCTTTCGTATATATCCTCATTTTTCAAGTTTTCGCCCATAGCATCACATAACCATCTTTACCTAAAAGTATGAAAACTCAATTTGTTAATGATTTTTGGTTAACAAAAAGCTTATATTCAGTTTTTTACATTGACAAACGGAGAGAGGATGAGCCGGAGGATCTTGGCGAGCATCCTTTGCGGCGCCGCAATTTTAATAGGCTCATGGTCAGTTTTGGGCCCCCTGAGGGGCAAGCTGCCTTCCTTCTTGGGAGATAATCCCAGCGTACATATCATGATGGTCCTAACCATCCTCCTTTACGCTTACTTCCTTGCCATGAAACCGCAAACTGCAAGGAAAAGTGCCATCGATTCCCTTAAGGTTATCCGCAGTTCCATAATCTACATAATTGCAGCCCTTTTCATAGCGGGGGCGACAATAAACCTCCTCCCTGCGAAGCTTGTAGCGGAGTATCTTGGCGGACAGGCGGGATTTATTGCTGTCCTCGTCGGTATAGCCATAGGTTGCATCCTCCCTGCCTGTCCGTTTCTAGCCTACCCCATCGTATTCAGCGTGTATACGCTGGGCGCGGGTCTCCCTGGGGTATTGGGGATGCTCTTCGGCTCGGGAACGGCATTCGCCTGCGTCCTAGCCTGTGATCTCACGTATTTCAACTGGAAGGTGATGGGCCTCAGGCTGCTGCTCACCATTATAACGGCGCTGGTAGCTGGCATCCTGGTGTACCTCGTTAGCATTTCAGGAGGACTAATATGAGAACTTTGAAAGAAGTTTTAGGAAATGACCGCAACCATAAAGCAGTCTTGTTCACTGCCATCTGCATCTATATCGGGACGCTGGCGATCAATCCTAACGTGGCAAAATCCTGCGTTGAAACCAGCTTCAAAGAAATCCAAAAGCTCATAATCCCGATATTTGTGGCCCTGTTTTTAGGGGGATTGATGAAAAACTTGATGACGTGCGACTCCTTTTCAAAAATTTTCGGTAGATCGGGAGCAAGGAATGTATTCACGGCAGGAGTGTTCGGCAGCATAATTCCGCCTTGCCCCTTCGCCGCCTATCCTTTGATAAGCCCGTTCAAGGAGAGAGGCATGGCCCTTCCAGCATTTATGACGATGCTTGTTACCTCGACCGTGGTTGAGGTGCCGCAGATCTTCGCCGGAATAGCCATCCTCGGTTTAAAAATAGAGCTAACGAGGATCTTGTTTGCCTTTTTGGCTTCCATGATCGTTGGCTATTCGTTCCTTTGGGTTTGGGGCACGCTTGAGTTGGAAAAAAGCGAATGTGCTCGTGTTCAGCAAAAGATAACTTTAACCTCAAGCCGGGCAAACGGCAATACTCGCTGAAATAATAAGCGAAAGAAGAAAAACAACACTCGAAAAATGTTGGAGTCCGATCCTCATGTGGATGCTCAAAAAATTTAACTACCTTCCATTAGAAGAGGTCCACCAATCAATAAGGGAAATAACAAAAGGAAAGGCAGGAGAGGAGGTGATATCTGTCTTTCACGCATATAATCGCGTTTTAGCGGAGGATGTTATTTCTGAGGTCAATATTCCACCTGTCAGCATCTCTCACTACGATGGATATGCCATTAGGGCAGAAGACTCTTCGGGAGCATCTATCGATAACCCCATTTCTCTGAGGGTCGTTGGCAGGAGTCATCTGAACGAGGAATATGAAGGCGAAATAAACGTTGGGGAGACGGTTTATATTGCAACGGGCTGCAGGCTGCCAATGGGCGCTAACGCGGTGATACCCGTTGAGATGGTTAAAGATAAAGGAGATGCCATCGAGGTCCGAAAACCAGTAAGGCCGTACGAAAACGTTGTTCCAGCCGGCATGGACGTGAAAAGGGGAGAAGCAATTTTCAAGGCTGGACACGTTTTACGTGCTCAAGACATCAAACTTTTGATGGAAATCAAAAAATGGAAAGTGAAAGTCTTCAAAAAACCTGTTGTCGCGATAATTTCTGTTGGAGATGAGCTTACCAGCCGTATCGACGAGGCCGACGTTAAAAAGTTCAATAGCCATGGTGAAATGGTCTCCATTTTAGTTGAGGAAGCGGGAGGGGTTCCATTAAATCTGGGCATAGCTTCTGATGATTTGGACACAATTAAGAGGCTATTGAAGGAGGGAACGGAAAGGGCTGATGTTGTAGTGACGATCGGTGGCGCCTCCCTAGGAGAGAGGGACCATGTCTGGGAGGCGATGAACCAGCTCGGCAAAGCTATCATACGCGGTATAAGAGTACAACCGGGCAGGGTCACTAGCTTAGGTGTCATAAAAGATAAACCTGTCGTGATGTTGCCGGGTCATGTTCAGTCCACCCTGGTGGGATTCTGTCTAGTCCTTTTACCGCTGATCAGACAAATGGGAGGCTTTGCATCGCCTTTCTCGTTCACGACGTTAAATGCGAGAATTTCTCAGAAAATATTACTCGAAGAGTTTGCCTCCTTCAAGAGGGTGAGATTCGTAAAAGCAACAAAAGTGAACGGCGCCTATATAGCTGAACCTATTCTGGGAGACTCCTCCCTCATAGGTGTGGTTGTAAAGGCCAATGGTTTTATCATGGTGCCAGAAAGAAAGGAGGCAGTTGAGGAGGGAGAGGAAGTAAACGTATACATGCTCGACGGACTGTTTCCTTTGACACAAATGTTCAAAAATGAATTTTATTGATGAATGAAGGCGGACTCTTGGAGTTCGTTGAAATTTTTATCGAAGCTGAAAAAAAATTTCTCGAAACACAGCCTCTAGATCTAACGCCGGCTCCAAACGAGGGAGGGGTTGGCATGCCAAATTTTGTGGGAGGCATTTTTCTTTGTAACACGCGGCGCCACGAGACTGGCCACATATTAATTTTTGAACCAAGCTTGGCTGAGGAAATGGGGGATGGACTTAGCAGGCGCGGGCGCAGGCCCAGGTCTGAAAAACAACATCGCCTGCAAAATCGTGCTATACTGTTGTTCTAGTGGCGACATTTGGATCAAGTTCTGCTGCCCCTGTGGTTTGTCGCCTGTAGTTTTACCGTGAAAATGCGAGCAATTCAAATCAGGCCGCATTGGGGGAGCGGGCGCAAGCGCGGGCGCTACCAGAGGGGGTGAACAACATTGCTCTGAAAGGGGAGGCGATTGGCTTCAAATTTTAAATTCAGCCCGCTTTTTCGTTGCCGCCGTTTTTTGCGTCATCCTTTTTCCTGATCCGCAAGGCCACGTAAAGGAACCCGATGCCGACAATGAAGGTGGCGAGAGGGCCGTAGCTGGAGAGGCCGGAGAGCAGACCCCTGAGGACATCCGCCAGGAGCAGCGTCCCGGCAAGCGACAGGATCAGCACGAAGAGTTCAATGCGGTCGTCCACGGAACCACAGGGAAAGTATAGCCCAAATTTCCCTTTTAAATGTTTACAAGTCCGCACCGCAGAAGGCGTGTTCAGCCATTAAAGCGCGGGCGAGAAACGGAGGGCAAACCTTGAGGAGGTGGTCCACTGGCGAGAAAGAAGAAAATGAAGCCGTCGGTCGAAGAAGCCGCACCAGCCGAAGCCAAGGAAGCCGAGCCGGCCGAAGCCCAGCCGACCAGCGCTGAGTAAGAAAATCGGGGTTGCTGGAGGCAAATCAAGAACTTTTTTGTTTTTCCTTCTTTTGTTAACCCGTAAAAATGGTTTCCAGCGATATTTTTCGGTGTTCATGTGCTGATTTGGATAGTACCTGGATGGATGGAGTACCACGGCGTTACAGCGAGGGAGTTGGGCTGGTTCGCTGAGAAGATCGGGCCTCGCTACAGGGAGATTCTGGAGAAAATGGCAAAGGTGACCGGCAACCCCGAAGCCTGTGAGACCGTCGAGCTCGGCGAAGGCCCTTTCGGCATGGAGTATGTCATAGAGATTACCGAGGCGGATCCGGACGAGATGGATTTCATGCAGATGGTCGGGGCTGCGCCGAGGATGGGCGTGGCCATGGACATATTCGCGGTTGATCCTTCAGCTTCCGAAAAGAACTACGAGCTCGCCGGGCACGTTTACGAGGACGGGAGCGAAAGGGTCACATTTGTGAGGATTGGGTAACCGCCGCCTACGTCGGGAGCCTTATCACCGCTTTCCCGTTGGGCAGGGCGGCGACGAACTCCCACCCTCTAGCTATGTACTTCTCGATCTCCTCAATCGGCACTATCTTCTGCCGCGCCCCGTTGTTTTCCATCAGGGTCAGGAGCTTCTGCCTGATCATTTCCTGAAACTCGTCATCCCTCATCGCCGACAGGTTTATTTTCTCCACTTCCGCCGGCTCGAAACCGGCCGCCAGCAGCAGATGCCTTTTGAACTCCTCCCTGATCTTATCTCCGCTGGGCGCTTCTGGAACCGTGGTCTGCAGGTACTCCTGGCACCTCTGATAGGAGGCCCTCATGTCCTCAACGACGTTCTCCGGCAGCCTGTGCTTGTTCGTCGTGTACCTCGCCTCTATGTCCCCCTTATGCCCCATCCAGAACTGCCGGTAGTCCCTGATCACCTTCCCGGCGTTCTCGGCCACCATGAGCTGGGTGTCGAAGTAAGACCGGAGCACATAGGGCCGCCACGGAAATCCCGCCTTCCTGATAGCAGCCCTGATCATGTCTCCGATGTTGATGGTCCTGATGAAAGGTTTCTTTCGAAGCTTTGGCGTGATCACCGGGGAGCTGTCGGTGATCCTTTCTCCCTGCTTCATTCGCTCCTCCAGATATTCTTTGAGGTACCGGCAACCCTCTTCGCCGAGAAAAGTGAAGTAGCGGTGCCTGGCTTTACTCAGCGACTCCCTCACCACGACGAGCGTCGGGATGCGCTCAAACACGACCCTGTCGTCTTCGACGCGCATCTCAGGGAAGTCGCCCACCCTTAAGCCGTCATTCCCGTGGTAGTTCCCGAGCGTCTCCAGCCTCAGCCCGGCAAAAGCTACCAACGCAGAGGCCGCTCTCGTCTTTTTGTCTCCCGCAAGCAGAATGCGGAGGAGCTCGTTTTTGGTCGGGACCCTTTCGTCGCGCAAAGTCGGAGTTTCGTCCGCCCCCTTGATCTTTATTTTCACCTTAATTTCGCGGCGATTGTGATGGAGCCAAGATTTCAGCGCCTTTAAAATCGACTTTATGTAGCTGCCAGCCTTGCCCTGCGCTTCAAGCTCGCCTACCGCGTCCAGGAGAAGATCCTCCAGCTCCTTCTGCTCCATCGCTGCAAGGTCTTTCGGTGTTATCCCGCGTTCGGCGCAGAACCCGCCCAGTCTTCGCAAGCAGATGTCCGCCGTGATCTGAGAACCCCTGGCGAGGTTCCGGTACCACCTCTGGATGTCGGGGTCTTCCAGAAGGAACTTGTACTTGGCCCTTTGGCTTGCCATCGAAGATAATGTTTTCGGCTCCCAATATAAGGGTTTTGAACCCAAAAGTATGGTGGGGCCGCCAGGATTTGAACCCGGGTTCGCAGGTCTCTTCACACCGCTCCAATGGGTCATCATCCTTGCGTCAGCAGACCCACGACGGTCCACTGGAGCCTGCTTTTAGCCCAGCCTGCGCTGGAGTGCTAACCAAGCTACACCACGGCCCCACAGACGTGTAATTCGCATCAAGGTTTAAAAAACCTCTGAGCCGCGAAGAACTTTAGGTGTTCAATTTAAATCCACACAATCTGAAACTTTGATGGAGCGATCGGGATGGCCAGATGGGTCAAACACATTCAGCTAAGGGCAGGGATGAGAATAGACGATCTAGTCCAGGAGATGGAAAAATGTGGGGTCTTCAGCGCCGGGCGCGTGGCTAAAGCAGTGGAGATATACCGCGAAATGCTGAGGCAAAAATCAACCATTTTCATGGGGGTTGGTGGAGCCGTCGTCCCGGGAGGGCTGAGACAGGCGCTCACCGACGCGATCAGGAAGGATCTGGTCAACGTGCTGGTGGTGACCGGGGCCAACGCCACCCATGACCTGATCGAGGCCTTCGGAGGCCACCACGCCCAAGGTGACGAACAGGCGGACGATGTCGAACTGCGCAACAGGAGAATAAGCCGCATCTACGACGTCTATGTTCCGCAGGAGGCATTTGAAATATTCGAGGACAACATCCAGCCCTTGTTAGCCAAGGTTCTGGAAAAGGGATCAAGGATTTCCTCTGCGGAGCTGCTGCGCAGAATCGGCCTGGAGTTGACCGACAGAAATTCCTTCTTGAAAGCGGCTGCGGAGAAAAAGGTCCCGGTGTTCTGTCCCGCCATTGCGGACTCGATCCTGGGCCTCCAAATCTGGCTCTACTCTCAGGATCACGATATCGTCATAGACACCCTGAAGGACATCAAAGAGATTTTGGAACTCGCCAGCGGAGCCAAAAAACCTGGTGCTGTTCTTCTCGGGGGAGGGGTGCCCAAAAACTTCATCTTCCAAAGCATGCTCCTGACGCCGCGATCGTTTGACTACGCCATTCAGATAACGATGGATCGACCGGAACCCGGCGGCCTGAGCGGGGCGACTCTCGAAGAGGCCAAGTCCTGGGGTAAGGTCGCCAAAGACGCAAAAACAGTGACGGTGGTTGGGGACACCACAGTGATCCTGCCGATAATACTGGCCGCGGTGATGAAGAGAAGCTAAAGGTGGTAGATTTCTCCGGGCTTAAGGACGACCACCTTGATGCTCGGGTTTTTGTTCTTCATCAATTCAACAAACTCATCCGCTGATTTCTCGAGCTGGGGGAAGGTCAGGTAGTGCATGGGGATGACGATCTTGGGTGAAACCAATCCCGCCGCTTCCGCAGCCTCTCTCGGTCCCGCCGTGTAGTAACCTCCGATCGGCAGGCAGGCCAGATCCGGCTGGTATAATTGCCCGATGAGCTTCATGTCGCTGAAGACGCTGGTGTCTCCCGCATGGTAGATTTTCACTCCGCCGCAATTGACCACAAAGCCAACCGGAGATCCCCTCCGGGCCGAATGAAACGCGGGGACCATCGAGATACTCACTCCCTTTACCTCAACCGTGCCTCCAATGTTCATCCCAACGACGTCAGCCACCCCCTGAGACCTTACGTACTCGGCAAGCTCCGCAATCCCAACAAAGGTTGCGCCGGTACGTCGGCAGATGTCAATCGCATCGCCGAGATGATCGTGGTGGTCGTGGGTAACACAAACCACATCGGCCTTTAAGATTTCAGAAGCTTTGACCGGAGCCAGCGGGTTACCGGTGAGGTAAGGATCTATTAAAATGACCTCCGTGCCCGACGAGATCTCAAACGCAGCATGGCCCAACCACCTTATGCCCACCATAACCATCCAATAGAATTTGAACCAATGAGGGTTAATTATATTTGTGAGGATCGTCGGGATAGACCTAGCCGGCCTGGATGCCAACCCGAGCGGCTTTGCACTTTTAGAAAGAAGAAGGTTCACCACGCAAAATCTATACACGGATGAAGAACTCTTGGACCGCTGTGAGGCCAGCAGGCCGGCAGTCGTGGCGATAGATGCTCCCCTCAGCCTTCCCCGCCGCGGAGGTCTCCGGGAAGCCGACCTCTCCCTGATAAAGCGGGGTTTCCGGGTGTTCCCACCAAAATTTGGCAGTATGCGCTCGCTGACCAAAAGGGGATCTGCACTGGCCAAAAAAATTAGGAAGATGGGAATCAAAGTGATAGAAGTTCACCCCAGAACATCTGGTCTGCTCCTTTTTGGAACCGCCGAGAGAAAAAAATGGATGAAGAAGCTGAAACAACTGGGGTTTAAATTTGATGGCGGTGGGAGCCGCCACGAGGTAGATGCCGCGCTGGCTGCCTTAACCGGCCTGCTTTATTTAAAGGGCAAGGTGGAAAAGGTCGGCAGGCCGGAAGAGGGGATCATCATCATTCCCGAGAAACGATGCCTCTGATCCTCGCCACGCTGCTGGAAAGGCTGGAAATGCCAACGCCCAACGTCTTCGCCACCTTCTTCAGAGTCATTTTCTCACCAGCGGCATTGGCGCCACAGTAGATGGCAATGGCGGCCAGAAAAAGAGGTGGTTTGCCCTGCACGAAGCTCTTGGGAAGAGCCCGTAACATTTCATGGGCATTGATGGCGGCTCTTTGGGACAGTCCCAGCTGTGGCGCAAATCTATCTATATAACTGTCGGCGGAGACGCAGGGCAGCTTTAACCCGAGTTCCTTTGAGAACAACTTGGTCAATCTATGAACCCCCTTCAGGACTCCTGACTTTTCCAGCCCGAAACGCTCCGCCACAGCTCTCGCAATCTCCTCATCTGTCCTCGGTATGCTCCTTAACCTGCAGGTGACCAGAATCAGGGCCGCCAGGACCTGGTGAGCACTTCTGCCGGACGTCAGTCTTTTGGCCCGCACCTTCCGGTAATGCATGCTGACCTCAGCCTTGATCCCCTTGGAAAGCGACAGGTCCTCGCACAGCTTATCAAGTTCGATGAGAACTTCACGGAGACTCCTGTCCCCCCAATCAAGGACGCGCGCCCTCTGCTGGAGCAGTTGCATCCGCCGCAGGCGGGCCCGCTCGGAAGGGGGCAGAGACCAAGAAACATTGAACTTGGAACCTAAGCCATAGTCGTGCTGGGTTAAATCAAAACCTGAAGAGAGATCAGCCCGTTCCGTCTCCTCACCAGGGCCAGCACACCTTTCCGGTCCCGGCTCGCAGAGGCGCTCCAAAATCACGAAGCCGCAGCGCACGCAGATACGTTCACCCCTGACGCCGTCGTAAATGACAGCGGGACTGCTGCAAAGCGGACAGTGCATCGGGGTCACCTCCGGTTGAACAGCTTGATCACTTCACCGCCGAAAATTTTCGAAATTTCTTCATCCTTGAGCAAAGTTCTTGCCGAGGAGGCCAAATTGAAGCCCAAAAAGAGATCCACGAAGGCGCGTTGCAAACCAGGTCTGCCGTCAAGAACCGCCGCGAGGGCATCCATCTTTTGATCCCGCGAAACGCTCAGAGAAGAGTAAATGACCTTTCCGATCTCAAAATCTCGGCCAAACTCAGACCGCCAAACACGATCATACTCCGAAAGACGTTCCTTAGAGACGTCGCCTTCGGTGATGGCATCAACAGCCACCCGGCCAGCGATTTCCCCGCAACGCAGGGAATACTGCAGGCCCTGCCCTGAGAGGGGAAAGATCTGCCCTGCGGCGCCGCCAGCTGCAAGTATCCCATCTCCGCAGGTCAGAGAAAGTGGCCCCTCCAATGGCAGCTGCCCCCGGGAGGCGGCTATCGGCACTGCGCGGGTGAGCCTTTTTATTTCCCTCCTTCCCAAAAACTCATCAAGCGCTGCGTCTGGATGTATCCTCAGCCCGCAGATGCCAGAAACCGCCAGACCTTTTGTGAGGGGATATACCCAGGCATGACCACCCGGAGCCAAATAGGAATCGAAAAATACCTCCGCGCTTTTTTCATCACTGGCGTTGACCATCAAGTATTCATTATAAAAGGCCAAGAACTCCCGTTTCCAACCTTTTCGGAGCACCTCGCTTAAAAAAAGGCAGGACATATCGCCTCTTGCACCCGTTGCATCCACGACCACCTCTCCCCTGATGTTCTCCGACCAGCCACCGGCCTCGATGTGAACACCGCGAACAACTCCATCCTCCATCAACAAGCTTTTCACCGGGGCGTTGAGCCAAATTTCGCCCCCATTTTCAGCGACCTCGGCGGCCAAAATTTCATCGATTCGTCCCAGGTCGACTATCATTCCGCGATCGTAATCAACCGTCAGCTCCCTGTGCGGTGCATGTAGTTTTATCTCGCGCAAACGTTGGGCAACAGCTCTTTTAACCAAAATTCCCGCATCAGACGAAACCAAGCTCCCGGAATGTGCCGGTGGTCCAAGGTGAGCCCTCAATTCAAGCAAAAGGACCTTGCCGCCCTCCTTTGAAGCAGACCTAGCTGCAGCGAGACCAGCGGTCCCACCTCCCGCGACGATAACGTCCCATCTCTCCGGCATCAATACCACTATTCATTTAATCAGCCGCTTTTTATAAGTGGAAAAAGAGGCCATCAATTTCCCAAGCTAGACAACCCCCTGAACACCGCTCCCGCGCCACCCTTGTTATCGGGATCTGAGATGAAACAGCCCTTGGAAATGTGGTAAAAATCAGTCGCAGCTTACTCTGCGGTTTTCCGAAACCATTTTCAGGGCACCCGGGGCTGGGGCTGAACAGCCGACTAAAAAGTGTCTCTCGACTGCCGATTTGAAACTTTTATAATTCCATCAAGAATGATAAATTGGTGTTGCGGTTGCGACGCTTCAAGCGCCGGGAAAAGGAACGCAAGGGCCGAAAAAAGGACGAAATCAAAGAAAACAAAGAGATTCAGGAAGAATTGAAAGCGGAGAAAACTCAGGAGAAATCTTAACCCTTTGAACGCTCGGGTGGAATGGTAAAACAGACCACGCCCGGTTTTGGTTCATATATGTGGCCCGCCCTTTTTTCAGCGGCCAGCACCTCGTCAACCTCCTCCCGTTCCAGGCCAACCTTTTCGGCGAGGTCAACAATCTCCTCCACCTCAACCATCCCGCTCGGCTCCTTGCTCGCCAGCGCCCGCATGGCTCGCAGGACAAAATCAACCTTAGCTTCATTCCCACGAAGTATTAATGAAATCGGCTTTCTGGACTGGGCGGGGACCGCCTCGGCGGTAACATAAGTGCTGATGTCCAGATCCAAGTCGAACTGCTTCCCACAGATGGGACATTTAACCTGGACGCGCTGGCGCAAGCAAACACCATTCTGAATTCTTCGTTTTACTTTTTAAGCTTGAGAAGAAAAAGTAACCGTTTTTGCCTTCGGCCGCCCTAGGTTAACTGGACCATGAAGTTCTTAGCCGACGGAATGCTGGGAAAACTGACCCGATGGCTGCGCCTGGCCGGACACGATGTCATCTACCTCAGCAAGTCAACTTTGCCCCCGGAAAAACAGGACGAAGATCTTCTCCAAGCGGCAAAAAGCGGGGAAAGGATTCTTCTCACCTCAGATGTACAGCTGCACAAACGCGCCATTAAAGCCGGGTTAAAAAGCGTCCTCATCAGAGGGACCGACGTTGCCAGCCAGCTGGCCGAGATCTCAAGGCGCCTGGGGGTGAAGATGGAAATTGCTCCTGAGAACTCCAGGTGCCCCCTCTGCAATGGAAAACTGGACCCCGTGGAAAGAAGCTCGATAGAAAAACTGGTTCCTGAAAACGTCTTGAAAACCAGCAACCTCTTTTGGCGATGCACCGAGTGTCAAAAAATATACTGGCGGGGCAGGCACTGGGAAAAAATAATTGAAACGGTAAAACAATACAGGAAAGCAGTGGGGTGAAATGATGCTATCGTTAGAGGAAGGAACCCTGCTCGTCAAGACGGCTAGAAAAACCATAGAGACCTACCTGCGCGACGGCAGGATCTTGCCCCGTCCCAGCGTGCCGAGCAAGCTTTTGGAGCCCCGGGGTGTTTTCGTCACTCTGACCAAACAGGGTGAGCTGAGAGGTTGCATAGGACACCCCTTGCCGACCATGCCGCTGATCGACGCCCTCATTGACTCAGCAATAAGTGCCGCCACTCGTGATCCCCGCTTCCCGCCGGTAACCCTTGGGGAACTCGCCGAGATAGAGATCGAAGTCAGCGTGCTATCAAAACCAGAAACAGTAAAAGTCTCACATCCCAAAGAGTACCCCCGGCACATAGAGATTGGCAGGGACGGTCTGATAGTGGAAGGAATGGGGTGTGCCGGTCTGCTCCTTCCCCAGGTCGCTGTTGAATATGGGTGGGATGCTGAAGAATTTCTGTCGAATGCCTGCATGAAGGCCGGCCTGATGCCTGACTGCTGGCTGGAAAAAGGTGTTCGCATAAGTAAGTTCTCAGCCCAAGTGTTCAGCGAAAAAAAACCTGGCGGCGAGATAGTGGAAAGAAAACTGCTGCCGCCTTAACTGGCTATCATCTTTTTTAAGAGTTTGGGATGTTGGTAGCAACTTGAGTTAAAAACCCGACCCGGAAACTGATTGGCTCGGTTAAAACCCACGAGGCCGACGTTTCCCCTCTGTTCCAGGACTCGCGAACATTGGAGACACATCCCACAACAAAAAGGAGGCGCCGGGGAGGGGATTTGAACCCCCGATCTCCGAAGGAGAACCAGATCTCGAGTTTCGCCCTGATGACTGGCGCCTTACCTGGCTTGGCTACCCCGGCTCAAACAATTTTCCGCCTCAACGGGTAAAACGTTTTCGCGACGTTAAATTCACATGAAATCAGCGAGGCTCAGCTGCCTCCTCGCGTCGCTCTCAAAAGTGGACCTGATGTCCCGCCTGGTCAGCTCCAGCCGCTGTTTGGTGTATTCGGAGACTCCATACTCTTCGGCGATCCTCATCGCAATCTGCATGTATTTTTCCACGCCACCGCGCGTCACGGTGAGGACCAGCTTACCACCGCACTTAGTGCAGACCCCGCTGAGGGGAACCCTGCGGTAGATCTGGGTGCAGCCCAGGCACCTGAAGCTCTGACTGGCAAAAGTTCTTATGTTGCCCTTCAGGTCGGGGATGAAGTGGTGCTCGATGAGCCTCTCAGCCACATCACGGACATCGACGGCCCGGATCCTTTTGGCCAGGCTCAGCTGGTATTCTGTTTTTTCCTCCATTGTTTCCAAGGTCTTATACCTGCTTGAGTGAGCCCCGGCGGCTATGTCGCTGGTTTCAAAGGAGTAATTCAAACCAGTGTACTGGTTCTCCTTCCCCAACCTGCGCTCAACCGTTTCCATTATCTTGGTGAGCTCAAGGGGGCTCGCGTAACGCAGCGTGGCCTGGTAAAACTCCAACGGATAGCAGGGCATGACATCCATGTTGTGAACCTCTTTATCAACCTCGGTTGGATCGATGCGAGTGCTGAGTATCAGCGGCGCGTCCATCGTCCCGCCCCGCTTGGATGGCAGAAATCTTTTGCTGAAGTTGAGTAGCGCATCCAGCAAAAGCATGACACAGTCCTCATCGCCGTCACAGTCCCTTCTTTTGGCGGCGTGGAAGTAGGGATGGGCATACCCGACCGTGGCCTCAGTAAACCCGATTATCCTGCCGACGACTCCCACCGAGGTGTGCGGGGCCAAACCTATCACCAGGTGGCCCACCAAGTCGGAAATTTGGCTGGCATTATAGTAGGGCTTCAAACCGTAGAATTTCTCCAAGAGGTCGTCGACAAACTTCGCCGCTCTCAACAGGTATTCCGCCCCGGCCCTGGAAAGCAACACGTCCTGTACCTTTAACTCCACAATCTGATCCTCTCGCTCCAGCGGGGCCCCGTCTTTATCCACCGTGTATCCCAGCTCCCGCAACCGCTCAACAGAAGTGCCTATCTCGCGGGGCATGAAATGAGTGAGCGGCACATCGGTGGCATCGAACCTTATCGTCCCGTCTTTGAAAACCTCCACCCCATGCTTGGCGCGGAGAATTCCCTTCTCTATCGGCTCTGGGATTTTGTAATCGCTCGTCATGCCGATAACTCCCTTAACCAGTTCCGGAGGTTTCTCACCCAGTCTCTCCACCGCGGCATCCAGCATCGCTTTGAGATCAATTGTCTGCTTGGTAAAGTACTCGGCCCGGGATTTACAGGTGGGACAAACTTCCCCTTGAACTATGCGCCGGCACTTGGGACAGCTCCTCACATACTCGGCCAGGCCACCGCACCTCTGGCACTTTCTGGTGAACCCGATCTCACCACATTGGGAGCACTTCAGCGTGGCAAGTTCAACCTCAGTCCCTCCGCTCTTTTCCGCGGCCTTTATCAAATTACGGGTCATGCCGCCACGCAGGCCAACCGGGAAAAGCATGTGAACGGAAGGCTTCATCCGTCGCGGGTCGGCCTTCTCCGGCCTGCCCATCCTGGCCCCGATGCGCGTGGGACCCTCCTCTCTGACGGTGAAGCCGGCGAGAGCACAAATTATCTCCATGATGCCCTTGAACCGGCTCTCCAAGAGGGTCCTCTCAAACTTCTCTTTGGTCAACCGCTGCCCCTGCAAAATTCCCAGCGTCCGGCACAGCGGTAGAGCATGCTCCTCAAGGATCACCTGACCCTCGACAACCCGGTGAGGAACCCCGATTTCCTCGAGGACCCTCTTTGGAACCGGCTCCACTGGCACCCGCAACTGCTTGAGTTCACCATCCACAAAAGTGGGTTCACCCTTAAGGAGCCAAGTGCAGAGCTCCTGAAGCTCCTCCACCTTCAGCTCTGAATAGTCGTAGGTGTAATCCGGATGAAGCGGGACCCCCAGCTCCTCCGAAATCTTGACAGCCAGGGCCGGTGGCGGGCTGGGATATGGTTTCGAAAGATAGGGCGTCAGGTCTTGGTCAAAGCTCTTTTCCTGCAGCGCCCTTTCAACTTCTTGGGCCCACCACTCTTCACAGTAACCTGCCGGCATCAGCGGATGGTTGTTCTCCAGAAATTCTCCATATCCGATTAATATATCACCCAAGAACAGTATTTCCTCGACCTGCGGCCGCAGCTCAAGTGCTTGCTCCAGGGTTTTTATTTGAACCACGGAACCATCCTTCAGCTTAACGATGGGTCCCTTTATGCTGTCCACAGGAGTGACCGCCCCACCCTTGCCCGGCCTCTCTGTTTTCAGCTGCGTCCCGGCAACCAAAAAATCATCACATATCGCCATGGTGGCCGGGTGAATACCAACAGCGGCTATGCCTGTGTTCCTCGCCCTACCGTAGCGAAGTCTGAACCCGCCTTCCCTTCCCTTGTGCCCTTCCGTGCCGGGGTGGGAAAAGACCGGCCTCCCGGCAATCACTTCCTCCAGATACTTTTCTCCCTTGGGAAAGATCTGCCCGGTCTCCTCCTTTGACGGGGCCTTGGCAATTATGTCCTGCAACCAAGACCAGCCATCGATATTCAGCTTGTTAACATACTTCATTATCTTCGGCGCTTTCTGCATCACCCCTTCGACCATGGCCAAAACCGCGCCGCCCCGGACCATGTTGTGTCCGATCCTCTCAAGATCTCGGAAAGCCATCACCGTGGCCTCCTTACCTGAGGGGTCGCCCGTTATCTCCACGGGTATGTTCTGCATCGCCAGCCTGATGTCCTCTGGCGGTGGCGTGTACTGCTCCCGGCCCACCGAGGTCCGGTAGATCTCAACCTCCTCCACGAACCTCTCGATTTCACGGTCGGTGGCTTTGTAGGGGCTGAGGTAGAGGCGACGACGGACGAAATCTCCGGCAAGTACGGCAAGAGCCGCCGCCGTGCCACCGGCCGCCCTTATCGGGCTGGCAAAATAAAGCGCCAGATACTGCGTGCCATCAAAATTGTTCTTTATCCTCACGTCGGTTATGCCCTCTATCGGGGCCACAACCACCCCCTCGGTTAAGACCGCCAGCGCAGTTCTCACGGCCTGTTTGGCCACCGTTTGCTCGTCAAACTTTCCAAATTTTCCATCGACTATCATCTCGGCTATCTTCAGGGCAACCTCTTCTCGAGGCATCTGCTTTTCCAGCTCCCTGATCACCTCCGCCACGCCCTCGGGCCCGACCAGTTTCTCCACCCGGCTGGCCAGATCTCCCGCCCGAGGTATTTCCGGCTCCAGCTCCGGATCTTTTCCCTGAGCCCTGGCCTCACTGGCGATTTTGTAGATTTCCTCCGTCCTTTGCTCAAGTTCTTTGAAGTATTCTTCCATCGACTGCCCTGCGGGACTCAAACAATCACCCCCTCCAAGCTATCGACGACAAAATCAGGGAAATTTTTGGTTCCCCTGGCTTTTTCGACGTCCTCTTTTTTAACAACCCCGGTCAACACCAAAATCGTGAGCAGACCAACCCTTTTTCCCGCCTTTACATCAGTCTCAATCTGATCGCCAACAATGGCCGTTTCCTGCGGCTTAGCGCCAAAGGCCCTCAAGACAAACCGGATGATTTGGGGAGATGGCTTGCCGATCACCACGTCCGGCTTCCTTCCCGAGCATCTTTCCAGCGCGGCAACGATTGCCCCCGCCCCAGGCAAAAGGCCTTTCTCAGTGGGATAAACGCGATCTGGGTTGGTCGCTATGAACTTGGCCCCGGCTAAAAGAGCCCGGAGGCCATCCGCGAGTTTCTGGTAAGTCAACTCACGATCGATGCCGACGACGAGATAATCCGCCTCTTCAGGACCAACCAACTTCAAAGCTGCCCGTCTGATCTCCTCCACCAGCCCCGGTCCACCGATCACGAAGACCTTGGCCTGAGGATCGCGCCCTCTGATGTAATCGGCCGCAACCTGCCCGGAAGTGATCACATTTTCCTCGCCAGCCGCTATTCCCATGCTCCGAAGCTTTCGCACGTAAAAGGAACGGGGGCTCTCAGAATTGTTTGTCAGGAAAACCACCTTTTTACCGGACCCACGCAGAAAGGCCACCGCTCTAGCAGCTCCTTCCATCGGTTTATTCCCGAGGTAGACAACGCCATCCATGTCCAAGATGATTAAAGATATGTTGCGAAGGGCCTGTTTAAGTTCAGGCAAACTTCTTCACCACCGTCTCGTGAGTTTGCAGGTTTATTATCGGCACAACCCCGGGAGTCGGTCTGACCCCGAGCTGTCTCATGAAGTTGGTCATCCCCTGAAAAGTTCCCGAGTTGACCAGGGAAACATCGCGGTACCGATCATAGCCAAAAACATGGAGATGGCCGCAGTGAAAGACATCCGGTACGTCGTCGATCACCAGGTAATCCTTTTTCTCGGGAGAGATCGCAGTGCGGCCGCCATATATCGGAGCCAGGTGCCTTTTTCTCAGAAGCTTCACCATTGGGGGCGTTGACTCCTCACGATTGAGTCCCGGGATGCTGGAAATGACATCATCAAAACTCCTGCCATGATAAACCAGAAACTCTACACCATGCAGAGAAAAGCGCACAGGATTGCCCACCATGATGGAGTTCAAATCATACAGGCCGCTGGCAACATCCCGGTGAATCGCCGGCTGGGGTTCAGAGGGACGAACCGCATCGTGGTTGCCAGGAGATATTATCATGGTGATGTAATCCGGTATCTGGGCCAGAAGTTTAGCCGCAAAATCATATTGTTTGAAAATATCGTTAATCAAAAGTTCTTCCTCCTGGTGCGGGTAAACCCCTATTCCATCCACGATATCGCCGGCAATCACCAGGTACTTGACCATTCCGGCAAGCTCTGAATCGGGGTCGTCGGACTCGCCGCGCAACCATCTGACGAACTTTAAAAAGGAGTCCTCATAGAACTGCGTGCTCCCCACGTGCAGATCTGATATCAAAGCGGCGCAAACGGGCTCTTCAGCTCGATGAACTTCACGCCTTATCGGTATATCTGGCCAGATAATGTCCCTCACGAAGAGCCTTGGTGATCTGCCGTCAACTTTTAAAGAGGCAACAACACCGATGACTTCATCGTTGTTCACCTCACCGACCTTTTTGATGAGATCCTTGCTGCTGCTGAAAACGAAGGCGGAGACCGACCCGCTAAGATCCTCCAATTCTATCACGACATTTCCCGCCGAAGACTCCCTTTTCTCCCTCACCATTCCCACCACCTTCACCAGCTGTTTATCCAGAAGATTTCTCAGGCTGCTGATGGGTATGGCGTCATTCAGATCCAGTCGCTTTTTCAAAATCGAGCTGATGCGTTCGTATCTGTCGCGGAAGAGGTTGACAAAATCTGAGAGCTCTCCCTCGCTGTAGCTCTGGCCGGTAACATCTTTGATGACCCTGACCCTAGGCTCATACTCGGCGGCCAAGGGTTTGAATTTGGTGTAGGAAAGCTCCTTCACCCGCCTCTCAATTTTTTGTTGGGGCTCGACCGAGGGCTCCGTTTGGGATGAAATCTGTGAAGGAAGACCTTGCTCAGCTCTTGTCTGCTTCTCAAGTATTTCTGAAATGAGCTCACCAGTTATCAAAAATGGCCTGTTCTCCAGCTCCTTCAGCGCCGCTATGATCTGGTCTGCGGAAAAATGGGCGTCCTTATTGCTCCGCAACTTTTCCAGAGCATCCTGAGTCAGCTGCATCTCTGCCTCAATAAATTTACGCACCAAAGCGCCCTCATCCATGTAGGTCACCTAAACCAGGGTGAGCTGACGAGACAACTTCAAGGTGTCTATGGTCATCAACTGCTCGTCGTGAATGGCCGCCATCGCCTGGGTGGGATGTATGTTCAGCTTTATTTCCTTCGTCCTGCCCTGACGGCCTTTATTGATTATTCTGGCGCTTATGATCCCCAGCATGTCCAGCTCTGAGATCAGGTCACCAACGCGGCGCTGCGTCAGGACATCAAGACCCGCCTGGCTGCACAGCTCACGATAAACGCTGTAAACCTCGCCGCTGACAATGGAACGGGGCATCCTCTCTGAAAGGACAACGATGCTGTACAGAACTAGCTTGGACTGGGTCGGCAGCGTCCTTATGACCTCAACCATTTTGTCCTGCTCTATCTTCTCGTGCGCCCGCCTGACATGTTCCACCGTCACCTTTTCATCACCATCCCTTTCCGCCAGTTCTCCGGCAACCCTGAGAAGATCCAGCGCCCTGCGGGCATCGCCGTGCTCCCTGGCCGCATGGGCCGCGCAGAGGGAGATGACTCCGTCCTCGATCACGCCCTCCATGAAGCTGATCCTGGCTCGCTTCTCGAGAATGTCTTTGAGTTGAACCGCATTATAGGGCGGAAAAACCAGCTCTTCCTCGCTAAGGCTGCTTCTCACGCGGGGGTCGAGATAGTTCATAAAATTCAGGTCGTTAGATATGCCGATGATGGAAACCTTGGAATTCATTAAGTCGGAGTTCATCCGCGTCAGATGATAAAGGACCTCATCGCCGCTCTTGAGCACCAGCTTGTCTATTTCATCCAAAACTATCACGGCCAGCTGCCTTTCGCTGTCCATCGCCCGGAAGAAACACTTGTAAACCTCGTCGGTGGGCCAGCCGGTCATGGGGACACTGTCGGGCAGCTCATTTGAGTTCCGCCTGAGTCTCTCTAGGAAAGTGTTGGCTAGAGTGGCTAGGATTCTGTATTTCGTGTTCACTTCCTCGCAATTTATGTAGACCAACTTCACCTTGAGTGGCGAACGATCGCTGACCTTCTCGAGCTCCCGGGTGACGTACTTTACGCACGCGGTTTTTCCTGTGCCGGTCTTGCCATAGATGAGGATATTGGACGGAGTTTCCCCTCGCAAAGGCGCCGCGAGAATCCGCGCTAGCTGATGGATCTGACTATCCCGGTGCGGCAGCTCCTCCGGAGTATAGCTCGGCCTCAGATACTCCCTGTTTTTGAATATCGGCCTTGTCTCCAGCAACATGCTGAACAGACCTTCCCTCACCATTTTTACCCACCTCCTCTCTAAACTCAAACAACCTCCTTAGCCTCCGATTCCAATCATCGATAACTTCGGAAACAGCGTTAACCAAAAAACGCTCCTCGGGAGTTAACCCTGAAGGAATCTCCGAGGAAAGGGCAAGCCTGATCAACTTGGGCAACCTGGCTTCAAGCAACAGCGAAACTTGAGACACCAGTTCCTCGGCCTCTTCCCTTTTGCCTTCCCCCTGCTTTGAAGAAACAACGTTGGCGACCGAAAGGTAAAAATTGTCAGGAAGGGGCTGCGGCTCAATGCCACGCTCCTCCGCAAACACAAGCTTCTTGATCTCCACTGGGGTTGCTGGCTGGAGAAACTCCACCAACCCTTTTTTCCTCAGCGCGGCAGCATCCCACAGCCACAGCTCCGCTTCATCGCCGACTGCCATGGGGCCCAGTTTGCGTCCGACCAGCTCAATCTCCGGAAAATCGTTGATGACCCGAACGCGCTGCTTCATCATTTCACCGCCCGGCTGATCATCCCCTGCTTTGGCTCGTAGAGGTGTCCCCTCTTCTTCTCCTCAGAGATGACCCAATCAACAAAACGTCTGTCAATCTTCTCAGTGTCCGCCATCTGGAATATCTGCTCCAGTGGGGCCGCCCCGCCATACTTCTCTTCGAGCTCTTCGATGATCTTCATCAGGCGCATGTGCTTTTCTCGCTGGGACCTTGGAATCCCCGTCATGATCAAATCAACATCCACCTTGCCTTTCTCAATGTCGAAACCGGCATCCCTCAAAGAGGTCTTTATGAGCGAGATGGCCCGGTTGGCATCCTCAACGGTGACTCGATCGCTCAATCGCAATCTGGCGTTTGCCTTGGCGAGACGAATTATTGATTCAAGCTGCCTCACCGTTATCGGAAGCGGATCACCCGAATCTGCCGCTGATTTTCTCCAGCCCACAAAGAAGTCCTCGATAACCTTTTGGGCCTCCTTGTCATCCAGCTTGGGGTCGATATTTTTGCGCGCGTAGATTATGATTTTGCGGAGGAACTCAGGGTCAAACGGGACTTTCAAGACCTTGCCTGGAGAGGTATACAGGTTCAAAACATGTTGGGCTATCGATCTATCATAGTCGGCGCGCGGTTCGTCCCTCAGTATGAAAACAAGGTCAAACCTTGAGAGTATCACGGGGTCAATTGGAAGCTGCTTCAGCGCGGGTTCTTCCTTGCTGAACCGGCCCAGCTTTGGGTTTGCTGCCGCCAAAATAGCCGTGCGGGTGTTTAAGGTCGCTATTATGCCTGCCTTTGCCACGCTTATCGTCTGCTGCTCCATCGATTCCAGAATGGCAGATCTGTCCTCATCACGCATTTTTTCAAACTCGTCGATGCAGGCCAGTCCACCGTCGGCGATCACTAGGGCTCCGGCCTCCAAAGTCCATCCACCGCTTATCTCATCGCGAACAGCTGCCGCGGTTATTCCCGCGCCAGTGCTCTTCATGCCTGAAGTATAAACACCTCGGGGAGCGACGTTCGCGACCCACTTCAAAATTTGGCTTTTTGCCGTTCCAGGATCACCGGTCAGCAGAATGTGGGTGTCGCCGCGCAGCCTCGTCCCATCAGAGAGCACAACGGGATTGCAGCCAAACAGTTGCAGCGCTATAGCTTCCTTGATGGCCTCATGGCCGTGAACCGCGGGAGCAATCGACTGAATGATGTTGGTCCTCAGCCAAGCATCCTGTTTTGCCAGCTCTTTTATTTTGGCCTCGTCCTCCGGGGTTAGCTCGGTTTCTTCCACCCCTTTTTGCATTATTTCCACGTGGCTGACAAACAAGATCTTGCGGAAGGTGGTTCGGCGCTCCCTCTGCTGCCTCTCTTGAAAAACGCGAAGTGCCCCGGTTACCAGCACCCTGTTGCCTGGCACTGCCTTGTCAACGAAATCGTCCCTGATGATGCAGTCCAGCCTGCGCGGTATTCGGCCACCTCGCAGCCTCTCGGGCGGCTCCTGCAGCTGGATGCTCTGCCAATCTCTAAAAACGGTGTTTTCGATTATGAGGTCAAAGGGGCCTTTCTTTCCGCAATTGGGATTTTCGCAAAACAGTGGTTCCCGGAACATCTCCCCCGTCTGCGGTACCCGGTTTTCCTCACCGCATCTTCTACATTTGAAAACCGCCTCTTTGGCTTCCGGCTTTACTTCCCCTGCGCGTGTAACTACCCCTTCAACCTGAATGAACCTGCTAACGTGCTCGGCGCGGATATTGCGAATCTCAAGCGTCTTGTCGGCTCCCTTCACCCTGAGCCTGAAGCCGGGTATTTTTGTCAGATTTTCCAGTATTTCGTCTGCTGCTTCAAAAAACACTACCGGAGCGTCCAAAAGGCTCTCGGCAAGATCCTTGTCAAACTCCAAAATTTTCTCGAATTCGACCACTAATGATTTATTTCCGCCAGCCGTTATCTTCCGCAGATCCTTTTGTATTTCTTTGCTGTGCAAGAAATTTTCTAGTTTCTCCTTTAGACTGGGTTCCAACATCATCACCTCGAAGCACAGCAAGAGTTTACATAATGGAATTTGTATTTAGTCGCTGCGGTGAAAATTTTTGATTTCAGGTTTAAAATTAGTGAAAAAAATGAACACCATTTACTAATTTTTGATGCAATTTTTTTCTCTGAAGGAAAGAAAAACCGCGCTGGAGAGATAAGCCTAATCTCGGCTGCATTGGTAGCTGGAAGCACAGTTACACCCGATAAAATGTCCAATGGCCTTTTTTTGGAATTGACGGGGAGGGGTCGCCGAAAGTAATCCATTTTTTTGCTTTTGAGCATTTTACAAGTTCGTTTTGTAAAAGGGCTGAAGAATCCCCCTTTCCGTTAAAAACGGCTTTCTTTTTCTCTGATGGAGTGGAAACACAAGAAAACAATCGAAATATAGGTATGGAAAAGGAAACGTCTCATTATCCTTCAGATTTAAAATTAAAAAAGATCAAGTTACCTTATTTTTATGTATTCATAGGCTTCAGTTGCTGATTCAAAACAGTAGTGAACCTTCTGATAATCTTTCCTGAACTCGGCGACTTCCCCGGCCACCTTTTTGGGATCCTCATTATCTATGATAATCCGCCTGATGAACTCTGCGATCTGTTTCATTTCGCCCTCTTTCATTCCCAATCTCGTGACCTCGGAGGTGCCCAGCCGTATCCCGCTAGGATTCTTGTAATGGCGCCCTTGTCTGGGGTCCCACGGCAACAAGTTTCGATTCAAGATGATATTAGCCTCTTCGAGCTTTTTCTCCAAAGTTCCCCCGTCGCCGTATTTTGAAACATCGACCACCACGATATGGGACTCCGTAAATCCCAGATCCGGACACAAAACCGCCAGGCCCTGATCATACAGCGCCTTACCCAGCGCCTTGGCATTTTTCACTATCTGGGCGGTGTACTCCTTTCCAAACTCCAGCATCTCAGCCAAGGCGATGGCCAAAGCAGCGACTGAGTGCAGGTGGTGGTTGCTGACAATCCCGGGAAAAACTGCTCGATTTATCGCATCCGCCAGCTCCTTGGTGCACAAAATCATTCCATGCTGTGGCCCGGGAAGAGTTTTGTGAGTGCTGCAAGTCATGACCTCGGCACCTTCGCGAAGAGGATCCTGAAATTGGCCCCCCGCGATCAGTCCCGCCACGTGCGCGGCGTCATACATGACGTGGGCACCATTTTCCTTTGCCACCTCGCTCAGCTCCTTGACCGGGTGGGGGAAGAGAAAGAGGCTGCCACCAAACGTCACCAGCTTGGGCTTCACCTCAGCTATCTTCTTCGCAGCGGCCTCAACATCTATATTCATGCGCTTCTCATCCAAAGGCAGGTATTCAATTTCCAGCCCATGAACTGCTCCGGCGCTGCCGCCAAACTTCTTCTTTGCCATGCTTATGTGGCCGCCCGAGGCAACGGAAAGACACATCATGGTGTCGCCGGGATCAGTCAGCGCTGTGAATGCGGCAAGATTGGCCGTGAGTCCTGAAACGGGCTGAACATTGGCATGCTCTGCCTTAAAAAGTTCCCGCGCCAGTTCCATGGCAATTATCTCAACCTGGTCGATATAGATACAGCCAGCATAAACACGCTCGCCGGGCCAGCCTTCAGCATACCGGTGTTGAAAATCGCAAATCATCGCTTCCCTAACGGCAGGACTGGTCACATTCTCGCTGGCTATCAGAGGTATTACTGATTTAAACCACACATGATGCTTTTGCAAAAGCTCCAGCGTTTTATCGTACGCCTCTCGAGGACGCATCATTCCACCTCAACCGAATCTCTTTCAGATTAACGATATATATTCTTAACTGCCCTTTTCGGAGTGAAATCATTTACCAAAAACATCGAACTAGGGATTCAGCGGGGGTTTGGTGAACCTGCCCCGAGGCTCACTTATGATTTCACCGCGCTCAGCGACGATCTCACCGCGAACTATGGTATAAACGGGAAGTCCCTTGACCCTGAACCCATCGAAGGGGGTAATCTTTTGCTTGCTGTGGAGTTCCTCTGCCTTTATCGTCTTTTCCATCTTCATGTCGACTATGGTAAAATCAGCGTCAGAACCAACTAAGATGGCGCCTTTTTTGGGATAAATGCCGAATATCTTCGCCGGATTTTCAGAGCCCATTTCCACCAACCTGCTGAGGCTGAGCAACCCCCTGTTGACTAAAGTCAGCATCACCGGAACCATCGTCTCAACGCCGATGCAACCGGATGAAGCCTCCCAGATGCTCTCCTTAGTCTTTTCTTCAACAGAATGTGGCGCGTGATCTGACCCGATTGTGTCAATCGTCCCGTCGTTAACGGCTTCAACTAGCTTCTGCACCATTTCCCTCCTTCTCACCGGGGGATTTATCTTCAGAACCGCTCCCTTAGACCTCATATCCTCCTCATTGAAGACCAAATACTGGGGACAGGTTTCCGCGGTGATCTTTGCCCCCGTCGCCTTCGCCGCCTTTATTAAATCCGTGCCGCAGCTGGTGTGGACCAAGTGCACCTTGTTACCAGCCTGGGAAGCAAACAAGGAGAGCAGCTGTATTCCCTCCTCCTCAGCTATCGGTGGCCTTGCCCAGCAATGAGCTATTGGCTCTTGGGTAACTTTCTTTAGCTTTTCCATGTAGTATTGAGTTACATTTTTATCCTCGGCGTGAACCGCCACAGTAAGGCCGATCTTGGCCAGTTCTTTAAAGGACTCAAAAATAAATCCGTTGCTCGGCCGGGGGACACCTCCGGTAACCTCGGCCAGAAGAAGTTTAAACCCGATGGCCCCGGCTTTCGCCATCCCGGCCAATTCCTTTAGGTTATCCTCGACGATCAAACCATAAAGGCAAAAGTCCACGTAGGCCTTGCCTTGAAGTAAAGCGGCTTTTTCCAGCAAAACTTTTTCATCCGTCACCAACGGCAGGGTGTTCGGCATTTCAAATATCGTTGTCACACCGCCTGCGGCTGCGGCGCTGGTCCCGCTCAGGAAGTCCTCTTTGTAAGTCATCCCTGGCTCTCTCATGTGAACGTGGGCATCCACGAAGCCGGGCAACACATGAAGTCCGTCAAGATCCAGGACCCTTTCTGCCGGTGGCATCGAGTAAGGAGAGCCTATAGCCACTATCTTTCCATCGTCGACTGCCACCGAGGCTCTGAACTCTCCATCAGGAGTGACGATGGTGCCGTTGTTTAACAATAAGTCGATGGGCAAAAAACCACCGGGACTAATCAGCCGGGATCTTGAGGCCCATCACGTTTGCCAGCAGCGCCATCCTCACATACATGCCATTGACTGCCTGTTCAAAGTACTTTGCCTGAGGCATCGAGTCCACATCAGTCGTTATCTCGTTTACCCGCGGCAAGGGATGCATGACTATCGGCACTTTCTTCAGCTTGGAAAGCAAGGCTGGCGTCACGATATAGCTGCCCTTGACTCGCTCATACTCCTGCAAATCGGTAAACCTCTCCTTCTGAACCCGGGTGACGTAGAGAACGTCGATCTCCTCATCCAGCTCTTCCAATGAGTTGTAAAACTTGTACTCCATCTTGCCTTTTATCTTTTCAATTACCTCGGGGCGCATCTGCAGTATCGGTGGCGCGATGCAAAAGAGCTTGACGCCTCGAAACATGGAAAGGGCGTAGCTCAGGCTGCTCAGGGTGCGGCCGTGCTTTAGATCACCCAGCAAACCAACCCGGAGACCGTCTATCTTGCCGAACGTTTTGTACATGGTATAAAGGTCGGTCAAAGCTTGGGTGGGGTGTTCATGCATGCCGTCCCCACCATTTATCACCGGGTGTTCGGCAATGTCGGCGGCCACTTTGGCCGATCCCTCAACTTTGTGCCTGAGGATGATCACGTCAGGATCATACCCATCAACCATTCTTATGGTGTCCTCGAAGCTTTCACCCTTCATCAGCGCGGAGGCCTCAATGCTGCCGAAATCCATGACCTTGCCGCCGATCTTTAGCATGGCGGCGGTGAAGCTGAGCCTGGTTCTGGTTGAGGGCTCCAAAAACACGGTTATGGCCATCTTGTCCTCAGCTATTCTCAGGTTTCTTTTTCTTTCACAAATTTTCGCGTCATTGAACAGACGCATAAAGTCCTCTTTGCTAAAGTCAAACGCGGAAATTATGTCCTTACCTTTCACATTTTCACCCGATGTGACATATTTTTACTACATTTAAGTTTTTTCTTATGCGAAAAAGTTGACTCTAAAAATTAAGACTTTGCTTTTTTCACACCGGCCATCATCAGGCCGATGTCCTTGATCTTGGCCTTCTCCGCGGGAACTATGCCGACTATTTGCCCCTCGTACATCACCGCAATCCGATCGCTCAGACACATTATCTCGTCCAGGTCCTCCGAAATCAGCAGTATCGCCGTGCCCTTCTCCTTTTGCTCCTCCAGCTTCGACTGAATGAACTCCGTGGCGCCCACATCAAGGCCCCGTGTGGGTTGATTGGCTATCAGGAGCTTCGGCTTGCGGGAAAGCTCTCGGGCAAGAATCAGCTTCTGCAGGTTCCCCCCGGAGAGGTTTCTGGCGGGTGTGTCCCGGCTCGGCGTCTTGATATCGTACTCCTTTATCAGCTGGTCAGCATACCTGTTTATCTCATTTTTATCCAGGAACCACCTTTTGTTAAAGGGCAGGAACCAGCGATTGACAAAGGGCGGCTCCGATTGCGAGCCAAGGATGAGGTTCTCCGCAACGGTGAAATTCATTATCAGTCCAGTTCCAACGCGATCTTCGGGGATGTGGCCGACCCCCTGGGCGGTTATCTCCTTCGGGGATTTGTTGGTGACATCCTTCCCCAGGATGATGACCTTGCCTCCGGTGGCCTTCCTCAAACCGGTGATGACCTCGGCGAGTTCCCTCTGCCCGTTGCCGGAAACTCCCGCAATTCCGAGAATTTCCCTTTCATGGACATCGAAGGAAACTTTCCTCAACGCTGGAAGCCCTTTGTCGTTCAAGGCCTCAAGATCCTTAACTGAAAGCACCACCTTGCCCTGTTTGACCTTCCTCCTCTTGACGCCGAAGTAAATCTGCCTCCCCACCATTTTCTTGGCCAGATCCCCCTTGTTGGTTCGTTTAGTGCAAAGGGTGGCCACTACCTTCCCCCGCCTGAGCACGGTCACGCGATCGCTTACCTCCATCACCTCAGGAAGCTTGTGGGTTATGAAGGGTATCACGGCCAGGCCCTCCTTGGCCATCTTTTTCATCATTTTCATCAGCTCCTTTACCTCCGGAGGGGTGAGAACTGCTGTGGGCTCATCCAGAATGAGGATCTGGGCCCCCCGGTAAAGGGCCTTGATTATTTCGACGCGTTGTCTCTCGCCTACAGAGAGCTGCTCGATTCTGGCCTTGGGATCAACCTTGAGCCCATACCTTTTTGAAAGCTCGATTATCCTTTTTTCCGCCACCTCCAGGTCGAGGAAAGGTTCCCTGGAGGAGCGGAGGCCGAGGATGACATTTTCCGTGACCGTGAGGGGATCAACCAGCATGAAGTGCTGGTGGATCATCCCTATGCCCAGATCAATTGCATCCTTGGGGGACCTGATGGTCACCGGTTTACCGCGGATCAATATCTGGCCCTCGTCTGGCTGGTAGAGTCCATACAGGATATTCATCAGGGTCGTCTTGCCCGCACCATTCTCCCCCAAAAGGGCATGGATCTCACCGGCCCTTATTTCAAAATCAATATGGTCGTTGGCCAGAACTCCGGGAAAGCGCTTGGTGATTCCCCGCATTTCAAGGATAACCTCACCGGGCTTGACCTTTTCCAGCTTAATTTTGGGAGCCTCCTCGGACCTCTCCTGAGACTTGGCCAGAGCAACTTTCAACTTTTCCCCATCACTTTTATCGGCATCAAGGTTAAAAATGTAGCGGGGATGCAAGCCGGGTTTGTCAACTTTTAACCGTAAAACAGATGAAAATTTTGGTAAGGGACAATATTAATTAAAAGAAACAATAATAACCAAAACGATCGACCCCGGAGTGGTCAGAATGGAAAAAACCAAAATTGTTTTCTTACCCGATGGGAAGAGCACGGAAATCGACGCTGAAATCAACCTCCTCGAAGCCGCGAAAAAAGTTGGGATCAGGCTAGAATCACTTTGCGGTGGCAAGGGCACCTGTGGAAAATGCCGGATCATCGTTGAGTCGGGGGCGGAGAAGTTAAATCCGATAACTAAGGAAGAGCTGAACTTGACAAAAACGGGAAAATTTTCCCAGGATCTTCTCGAGAGGGGCTACAGGCTCGCCTGCATGGCAAAATTGGAGAAGGACAAAACAGCGGCGGGCGGACAAGTTGTTATCACCGTACCACTGGAGAGCCGGCTTGGGGCACAGAAAATACTGGTGGAAGGCCCGGAAAAAAAGGTGCCGCTCAACCCGCTTGTCAATAAATATTTTGTGGAACTTCCGCAACCGACTTTAAGTGATGCTGGTCCGGACCTGGAGAGGGTTCTGAACTCCCTGAAAAGAATAAAAAATTTCGACGACCTGGAAGCAGGTCATGGTGTATTGAGTCAGTTGCCCGAAGTGCTGCGAAAGGGAAACTGGAAATGCACGGTCACCATCTGGAACGACAGGAAAATAATCTCGGTAGAACCAGGGGACACCTCCTCCAGAAAATACGGCCTCGCCGTGGATATAGGAACCACAACTGTGGTTGGCTACCTGATCGACTTAAATAATGGAGAATTGGTGAGCGTCGGGTCACTCCTCAACCCACAGATTCCCTATGGCGAGGACGTGATAACCAGAATCACTTACTGCATGCAAAACCCGGATGGTCTTGAAAGAATAAACCGGGTGATAATAAACGGTCTGAACGAAATAATTGAGGAGGCCTGTTCAAAGGCTAACGTGAAGAGGGAGGAAATTTACGAGATCACCATCGTCGGAAACACGGCAATGCATCACCTGTTCTTAAAACTCAATCCCAAGTTCCTCGCCCTTTCACCTTTCACCCCTGTGTTGAGGAGGGGGATCGACTTAAAGGCCAGCGAGCTGGGGCTCAAAACCAACCCTGAGGCCAACGTTCACGTTCTTCCCGTCATAGCCAGCTTTGTTGGTGCGGACACCGTAGGGGTTATCCTCTCTACCGACATTTACAGAGAACCGGAACTGACGCTGGCGACAGATATAGGGACAAATGGTGAAATCATGCTGGGGAACCAGGAAAGCATCGAGGTTTGCTCGGCCGCGGCCGGTCCGGCTTTTGAGGGCGCCCACCTAGCCCACGGCATGCGCGGGGAACCAGGGGCAATCGAAAAAGTCAGCATCGACCCGGAGACACTGGATGTTGAATACAGTACCATTGACAACTTGCCGCCAAAGGGGATCTGTGGCTCAGGTATCGTGGATGCCATAGCCCAGATGTTCATGGCCGGGGTTGTGTTGAGAAACGGAAACATAAATCCTGAAATAAAAAGCCCAAGGGTCAGGAGAAATAAGAATATGCTGGAGTTTGTCCTGGCTTGGGAGAATGAAACGGAAAAGGGCATCGGTGACATCGTGGTCAATCAGAGAGATGTCAGGGAAATCCAGCTGGCGAAGGCGGCCATTTACAGCGGGGCAAAAATACTGATGGAAAGAAGAAACGTGAGGGAAGGGGATATCAAAAGGGTCTATTTGGCGGGGGCCTTTGGAACATACATTGATAAGCTAAGCGCGAAGGTCATCGGACTCTACCCGGACATACCTTTGGACAAGGTAAAGTCGGTGGGCAACGCTGCGGGAATGGGTGCAAAACAGGCTTTGATTTCAAAGGAGAAAAGGCTGGACGCGGAGGAAATAGCCAAAAAAACCAAATATCTTGAACTTACCATTGCCCTGGAGTTCAAGGACGAATTCATCTCTGCGATGTACTTTCCCCACGCCAAGATTGACAGGTTTCCCAGCCTCAGGAAGATGTGCGAGAAACTTCCCGGCTGGTCAGAAACGCTTAAGTGAGGCCTGAAAAATAGCGAGATTAGTCCAATAAATGATGTTACTTTAACCCGCTTCCGCAAAAACCATCTAAAAACAGCTCCCCCATCCTGTTCTTGATTTTGCTCTCAACTTTTCCGGACAACTGCCAGTTTACCAGCTTTAAAGCGAAAAATGAGACCAACAACTAAAAATTTGAAAAAAAATCTCGGACCATTGTCCTTACTTAACAACAAAAAACCAAGCCTGCGTTGTTAGCAAACCTAAAGCAATAAAAAGGAGGAATTCGAGTGTTAAAGCGAAAAGGTGAAAAAATGGAAAAAGGGATATCGACAACCGTAGCGATTGTGATAGCGATTGTCATTGGCATAGTTGTGGGCGCTGGTATACTATACGCCATGACACCACAGGCTCCAGGACAAACAGTAACCGTGACCACGGGGACAACGACGATAACTACAACAACGGCAAGCCCGACTGCCCCAGGAAAACTCACCATGGGAGTGGTGATGTGGTGGCACCACGACGAAGGCAGCTGGTCCCCCAGCCATGCTAAAGCTGTGCAAGCCGTTGCGGGCAAATACGGAATTGCGTACACCTGGATTGAAGAAACGGGAATACAGAACGTCGAGAGCGTGATCGAACAGGCGGCATCTACTTACAATATTGTTTACATTGAAACCGATGAATTTATGGAGGCGGCCCTCAACGTGGCGAAGAGACATCCAAATGTATACTTCATACAAGAATGGGAAGCAGGACCGATTGCCGACTCCGGACTCACGATACCCAACAACATGATCTGCCTGAACGCGGCAAACGTTCACCAACCTGACTTCATAGCTGGAGCCGTGGCAGCGAAATTGACGAAGACCAACAAACTCGGTCTCATTATCGCCATTCCTGGTCCAAGGGTCAACCGCACCGTGGCAAACCCGTGGAGAGATGGCGCTCACTACGTGAACCCGGCTATCACAGTCGCTAGAGTGGATATGAACTCCTACTCCGACCCGGCGAAGGCTAGGGACACCATAGCCAGTTTCCATGAAGCAGGGATCGATATAGTCTTCGTGAACCAGGACGACTTCGCGGCAACCTTGGAAGCAGCGGTCAGGGGGATGTACACCTTCCAAGAGTACATAGACATGGTTCAGTATTATCCAAACACCCTCATTGGATGTGTCATTTGGGACTGGACGAAGCCTTTGGATAAAGCAGTACAGGCGATAACCACCGGAACTTGGCAGAACCTGAGGTCCCAAACTGCTGAAATCTACCTGACACTGGAAGATGGCTCTCTGGGAATCCCCACCTGGGGCAACATGGTTACACCTGAAGTCATCGAGTTCGCGGAACAGCTGAAACAAGACATCATTAGCGGCAAAGTTGTCGTTCCAGAAAATACCGAGTGGGTAGATTAAAAACAATACCAATTCTTTTTTCTTTTTCAGTAGACCCAGTCTTGACCAGATTCTCCAAAAATGATGCGTTTTTAATTTGAAAATTGAAGTGAAGGTCTTTCCCACTTAACAACTCCGGCCCCTAACAGTACTCCCGCAAGTAACTTTTCTTTTAGCACCTAAACCCATTCTGGAAGGGATTAGAAGGGGGTGGGGTGAGCAGAAACCCCCGCCCGGAGGGGCGGAGGCTGGACCGAATCTCTTCTAGGAGGTGAAACTCCTTGAAGAGCCACCGCCGGTCCATCAAAAGAATCGCCTGCAGGGCATTAAAAGCACTCGGCAGAATTTTCAGAGTAGCTAGGAACTCAACCTACAAGACTGAGGTACTGGTTAAAGCGCTCATTCTGCTTTGCATTACGAACACATCTGCCGAGCGGTCCTCTGCGCCATCCCCCGACACACTCCTCCGGAGACTTCGTCGGGTCGACGAGCAGGATTTCATCCAGATGTGGTGGAAAACAAACATCGGCTTCCTGAGGAAGCTTGGGATCCGTCGGCAGCCCCTGATGGCGCTCGACTTCAGGACGCTGCCCTACTACGGGGCAGACCAGCCGTCGCTCGTCAGCGACTCGAGGCTCCCTGGGACTAGGCTCGGCATACGCTTCGCAATGCTGAGCGTGGTCGAAGCCGAGCGCACGTTCGCGATCCACTTGGAACAGGTCACCCCATTTCACTCGATGGTCGACGTCATCGAGCGCATGCTCGACCGGATGCCATTCAGGCCGAGGCTGCTCCTCCTGGACCGCGGATTTTACGCCGTAGAGGTCATTTTGGCGCTGAGATCGAGGGGAATGCACTTCCTCATGCCGGCGCCACGAACTGCCTCGATCAAGAAGTTGTGCGAGGCTTTCGAGCGTGGCGAGATCCCGGCCGTCGTGGACTACGCTGCACGCAGCGGCAGGGGCAAGGCTCGCGTTAAGCTCATCTTCGTCAGAAAACGCACCGAGGACGGGCTGAAGACGTTCGTCTTCGTCAGCGACTTGCCCCTTGACCCGACCGCCGCGGTCGAACTCTACCGCTGCCGCTGGAGGATTGAGACCAACAACCGCGAACTCAAGAAGTTTGTGGCCAGAACCACCAGCACCGAAATGAAGATCAGGCGAATCTACTACTCGCTCGCTACCCTGCTCTACAACCTCTGGATCGTCCTGAGACGCTTGTTCGGCGTGCTCAGGGGCTACGAGTTCAAACAAGCTCTGATCGTCGAGCTGGGTTTTTCACCCATCGCCTGGGCGAGTGACCATCCACCGTCGCTTTGATCCTCGCCAACTGCCTCCACCCTCTGGCCAGCTGAAGTAGCGTGAGCTATGATTGCTTCAAGAACCGAGACAGCGCGAGGGGGAAAAATCGATGGATTTGATTTTGATCGAGGTTTGAGCCGCCTGCCAGTTAACTCGAAGAAGGAAAAATCAATCATCAATTTTTATCCACTTGCGGGAGTACTGCCCTAATCCGTTAGTTTTATTAACCAAAGCTCTCAGCAATTAACGAGATTATGAAAGCTGTGAGATATTATGGACCTAACAAACCATTAAAGGTTGAAGATGTGGAGATACCGAAAATCGGGGATGATGAAGTTTTAGTAAAGGTAAAGGCCGCGGGGATTTGCCACACCGATCTGCACTTCCTGGACGGTACCTTGGTTCCATGGAAAGGCACCCTGCCTATAACGCTGGGACATGAAATCGCGGGAGAAGTAGAAAAAGTGGGGAAAAACGTAAAAAAATTCAAAAATGGTGATCGGGTAGTCGTCAATAATAACAAGAGTTGCGGAAAATGTGAATACTGCAGGGCAGGGGCACAAAATCTGTGCGAGAATCTGGACCAGCACGGTTTCACCATCGACGGCGGATATGCCGAATATGTAAAAACAATTGAGAGGACTTTGGTAAAACTTCCCAGCGATGTCCCCTTTGAAAAGGCCGCGGTGCTGCCCTGCGCTGCCGGGTCGGTCTACCACGGGCTCGTTGACCAAGCAAAGCTGCAGGCTGGTGAAACTCTGTTGATAAACGGTTTCGGAGGTCTTGGCACCAGTGCGCTTCAGGTGGCGAAGAACATTGGGGCGAAGGTGTTCGTGGTGGACATATCAAAGGACAAGCTCAAAATGGCCGAGGAGTTGGGCGCCGATGGCGTGGTCGACGGAAGCAAATCAAACGTCAGTGAAGAAATAAAAAAGATGACCGGTGGCAAGGGCGTGAACGTGGCCTTGGAATTGGTGGGCTTGAAGAAGACCATGGAAAACGCCATTAACAGCCTGGCTAAAATGGGCCGATACGTCATAATCGGATACACCAAGGATATGTTGGAGGTAAATCCCCTGAGTCTAGTGGTCAGTGAACTAAGGATAATCGGCTCAGTTTCCTACACCCACCAAAACTTGATTGACGTCGTGGAACTTGCGCATAAGAAAAAATTGAGCCCGGTGGTTTCAAAAATTGTCAGCCTGGACGAAGTCCCGGAGGCTCTCCAACAGTTAAAGGAAAAGAAGATAATGGGGCGAGTGGTGGCCAAGCCCTGAAAAATACCCCAAGGCTCCGGCTGTTCAAAGGGGAGACCGAACAGTTACTGCGTTTGCCTGAACTTGTAATATTCATCTAAAAATTCTTCGGCTTGAAAAGTAAAGCTGATCCCTCCCCTGACCCTGGGAACAACCTTGAACCTTTCCGGCAGCGGGTCACCTATTTTATCCCTGCCCAGAGAAGCCTTGGCAAAGGATATTTTCATATTCAATATTTCTCCCCCTGTTTCAATCAGGTCATTTAAACTAAGCCTTACCCCAGTCACTGTCTTCAAAATTTTGGGAAGATAATCAACCGGCAGCCCTCCAGCCCAGATTTCAAAAGCAAAGGAGCACATGACCAAGCTGTCAATTATCTCAGCTAGATTCTGCCTCATCACCAACTCCTCAACCATGCTTCCGCTTTTGGGCAGGCCGACGTAACCACTTCCCCCCTTGCCGTGATAAGCTCCGGAGGGGAGGGTGGCGTAGTTGAGCCCCTTATCGGGCTGAACCCTAGGATCATGCATGCAGATGGGGGCTCCTTTAACATGCATCGCCAGCTTCGCAGCTTCGCCGCCTATTGCATCAGCCGCCCTTTTCACGCCCTCCGCGAGGATCCCCCCAAATCCCCGTCTGAAGGCTATCATTTCCAGCAATTCGGGAAAGTTATCGCCCTTGCCCCAGGACAGCGAAAGACCGATTTCATCACTGGTTAGAATTCCTCTTTCAAAACATTCCATCAGGAAAGCTATCAACGTCCCGGCCTCGATGGTGTCGATTCCGAGCAAGTTGCAGGACCTGTTGGAATTGATCACAGCCATCGGATCATCCACGAGACACAGAGAACCAAGGGCGGCTATCGTCTCGTACTCGGGACCCTTCTCCTCAACTCCATTCCACTCAATTCTTTTTTCGCATCCCACGGGGCAATATTTGCAGGCCTTCATCTTCACTGCCACCACATCGGACAATCTGTTGGCTGAAATCCTCCTCGCAGATTCTTCCGACCATTCATCCTGGCTCCAGTTTTTCAACGGAAGGTTTCCCCGCGCCAGAAAATTCTCCAGAAAAGATCCGGTGCCGAACCGGGAAAGCCTTTTTATGCCGTCCCTCTCCAGCAGGTGCCCCACTATCTCCCTGCTGAGATTCAGAATCTCTTGGCTTGGAGAATATTTCTGCCCACTTTTGACAGCAATCGCCTTCAAGCCCTTCGATCCCATCACCGCCCCAAGGCCACTTCTGCCCGCCACCCTGCCCCCATCGTTTAAGATAACGGAAAACTTCACTAGATTCTCGCCTGCCGGGCCTATGCAAAGCACCCTGCAATCCCCGCAGTTCCTCTTTACCTCTTTTTCAGTTGCTTGAACATTCAACCCCCAGAGATCACGGGCGTCCCTCAACTCAGCTGCACCATCACAGATCCAGAGGAAAACTGGTTTTTTTGACCTCCCCCTGACCACCAAAGCATCAAAGCCAGCTGATTTCAGCTCCGCACCCCAGAAACCACCGGCATCAGCATCGCCGAGGGTTCCGTTCAGCGGTGACTTGGACGCGACCACATAACGACTCGACATCGGCAGAGAGGTTCCCGTCACCGGTCCCACGGAGAAAACCATTACATTTTTCTCAGCCAGGGGATCCACCGAAGGCGGGACCATTTTTGATACAAACCAAGTCGCCATCCCACTGCCGCCAATAAACCTCAGTGCCTCCTTGGGAAGGTCAACTGCCTTTGTTTCCCCCAAGGTTAAATCCACATCCAAAATTTTGCCCGCATAACCGGCAGGAGGGCCAAGCAACCCGTCCACAAACAGTCACCCGGCTACTCCCGTTTATAGGGGACCCCAAGAGCTGATGGTATACCTGACTTTTTACCGAGAATTCCTATAATCGCGAGGACCAGAACCACCCCGATGTGGGGGATAACCACCATGAACTCGGAAGGCAAAAATAGGGCACCGGCAACCTGAAGTCTGGTCTGGATTCCGATGAGTGAGGAAAAGAACAGCGAGCCCAGCAAAACCCCTATGGGGGAAAATCTTCCGAACAGGACTATTGCAAAGGCGACCCATCCGTAGCCTGCGATCATCGTGTAGTTGAATCCCTGCAGCACGTGATCGGCCAGATAAGCCCCGGCCATCCCCATCAAGCCGGCCCCGATAACATTGCATATCCACCTCACCCGGAAGACATTTATGCCGGCTATGTCGGCAACCTCCGGGCTTTCTCCGGACACATGAATTGCCAGCCCCTGCTTGGTCCACCTGAAGATGATCACCGTTGCAACAAAAAGGGCCACGGTTATGTAGAAGACATAGTCAAAGCCAAAAAGGTATCCGAATCTCTCCGGCACCTTGAAGGAGCCGGGGAGAAGAATGGGATACAGGAACTTGCCGAGACCCTCAGCGAGGAACCACAGGGTGAACCCAATAACTATCTGATTCAGCTTCCAGTTCACCGTTAGTAGGGACAGCAGGGCGCCAAAAAATGCTCCCCACAGGAACCCGACTAACAGCCCCATCCACAGCGACCCCGAGATGAAATAACCGTAAAGTCCGCCCGCGGCGCCGGCCATCATTATCCCCTCCACGGCTATGTTGTAGACGCCGGCCTTCTGGCCGATCAGACCCCCGAGAGCGGCCAGCCCTATGACCGGGAAGTAGGAAAGTATGGAGCTAATGATGTCGATCATGCCTTTTTCCTCCTCTTTTTAACCCAGCCCACCAGTTCTGGGAAGAAGACGACCAAGAAAAGGATGCCGAGAAGAACCTCTGAAAGCGCTGAGGGCATCCCCAAGGTGGTGAGCGACAGCGTCCCCTCAATAATAATGGCCACCAAAAACGAGCCAAAGGGTACCAAAAGGGGCTCATTCCGGCAGAAAATTGCGATCGGTATGGCAAAAAATCCATAATTTCCAGTGATGCCTGCCTGCATCCGGAAAAACTCACCCAGCACCAGCGACATCCCGGCCAACCCGCACAAGCCCCCGCTCAGAATGGCGCCCAAGGTGAAGATTCTCTTGACGTTGATTCCCTGGCAAACCGCTGCCGTGATATTATCCCCCACGACCCTGAGCTGATAACCCAAAACACTCTTCTTCATCAAAAAATAAACAATGAAAATAAAAGCCAAGGCCATGATAAACGCGGAACTCAGTGGTGGAGAAATAAAGGGAAACCTCATCCCCTCAGGAATCGGAGCGGTTCTCGAGTAAAGACCAACCGCTCCTGACTGTTGCCAGAACCAAGGTCCCGAGATCAGGTAGTGGAACAGCGCCAGCGCGATAAAGTTCATCATCATGGTCACCACAATATCATTAACATCCCATTTCACCTTCAGAAATCCAGAAACTCCGCTGTAGATGCCTGCGATGACAAAACTCAAGATAAAAGCGAGAACTACGGCGACCAAGTCGGGAAGGCCCAGAAAGAGGCAAACGCCAGTGGTTGCAATTGCCCCGATAGCTATCTGACCCTCGGCACCGATGTTCCAGAATCCCGACTTAAATGCAATGGCGAGGCCCAACGAGGCCAGAATCAGGGGTGTGGTCCTTTTAAGCACATACAGAATTCCTGAAGAGGAACCAACGGTATACTTCAAAAAGGTGGAAAAACTCTTTTCCAGACTAACTCCGGAGATCGTCGAGGATATGGCGATGACCACCACGACGGCACCGATGATGGCAACAACGTTCAACAGTCCCATCGTGAGCTGAGATTTTTGAACCTCAAGTTTTAACTTCATCTCGGCACCTCTTCTAATTCTTCCGTAAAATATATTTCTTTCTCCTCTCCAGGAGGTCGGCCGCCAGCTCCGCATGTTTCTGAATGATCTCGCCCAGATCCACCTTGTTCAGCTTTCCGCCCGCGACGACAA